>Ga0334883_1000113_pt1 | contig 149762 bp, 137 predicted proteins | sample GraSluR1_MG_6_FD_207230 | JGI IMG/M metagenome (GOLD analysis project Ga0334883, IMG submission 207230) | Sludge microbial communities from methane-producing bioreactor in Wageningen University, Netherlands - Granular Sludge_09_05-R1 | ecosystem: Engineered > Bioreactor > Anaerobic >...
TTTTATACTTATAACAAGTTTTGCTTATCTTTAATGCCCTGCCAACGAACCCTCTAAATGAAGGAACTCACTGACAACTTGAAGAACTTATGAATTATTAATAACGAACCCTTATGATCAATAGCATCTGAGAGAGTGAGTCCAAAAAGATGGTTGAAATATAGGGGGCAGTAGCTGAAAAATGATCGGTAAAAAAGAACATTTCATCATCTGGTCAATGGGCCTTTATTTTGGCTGGATCTTGTCATTCCCCTACTTTGGCTATGTTTTAAGAACCGTGTCTATTGCCATAGGCGTTGATCCTAATGCACTTACCCTTATATTTTTGATTTTTCATGCTTTGGGTTTTCTCTGCGGTGCCTTATTTCTAAAGAATACCAGGCGATGGAAAGAACTGATGTTTTTCAGCCTTGTTATAGTCCTTTTTGTTGGTATTTTGAAGTTACTTGTTTCGCCTCAACTGTGGATGCCCCTGATGGCACTAAGCGGTTTTTTTTCGCCCTTCTATATCCTGGGGTGGAGTTGTTTGATTGCCACCTACCCATCACATCAAAAACCGAGGCTGATTCTTACCTTCGTCATTATCGCTAATCTGATCACGATTTTGCTTATTTACCTTTCCTATGTCTTAAATCTTCAAGCATTGCTTATGGCCAAAATCATTCCCCTCATCGCTGCTTTACTCTTAATGTTCTTTTATAGTCCGCCTGTTATAGCAGCTAGTGAGAGAAGATCTAAGTCAGAGCAGCCGCCAACTGCTCTTTATATTATATTAATGGTAGCTTTTATAACTTTGCTTAACTTTACCCTTGGGCTCGCCTTTTCTGTTATATTTGATTCTTACACTGTAATGAGTGGGTGTGATTTTGCCCTGCGCTACTTCAAGTACATTCCCTACATTTTGATTAATGTAGTTATCATCATATTCAGGCTAACTGTCGATAAAAGAATGGCCTATTATTCTGTATCTCTTATGGGTTTAGCATTAATATTATTGATCGTAATGGGTGACAGCGTAACCGGCTTTTATTTTACTATTAGCGCAGTGCAGATTGGTCAAGCCCTTTATTCCATCTTTATATGGGTATTACTTGGAGATTTATCAACCCGTTATGCAACCCCTTTTCGTTACTTTGGGTTCGGTCTGTTTGCCATACTACTCGGGTCATTTTTTGGTGGCGCATGCGGTGATTATCTGCTTAAATTCGGTGATTCACCTGTCCTGTCAACAGCGCTGGCTTCAATTGCAGCCCTGTTCGCTGCGCTTCTGGTGACCCCTCACCTGGTTGAAAAATCGGTAACTAAACCATTGGTTGATGATCTGCTTCTTGCAAATGATCAGGAATACCTTGCTCTTTTTTACTCAGCAGCGGGCCTGACGCCTAGAGAGTGTGAGGTGGTAGAACTCTTAATGCAGGGATCTGATAACCAGTCCATGGCTACTGCCCTGGGGATTAGCCCTAATACTTTAAAAACCCACCTGCGTAAAATCTATCGCAAGTATGGGGTAAGCAAGAGAAGTGAACTCCTGGCGCTAATCTCAACCAAAAAAATGCCTCCATTTTAAAATAAGCTCCACGAATCTTAAACAATTCCAATTTTATTATCGAAAATTGGCTAAAATCACCCCTGGGGATGATAGACAGCCTTTTTATTCTGCCCTACTCTTAAAATAATAATTCCTTATTCTAACCAAAAATATCTGCCGTGCAGCTGATTGGCAGTTTTCAGTTATCAAAAACTTTAACTATCAGGGAGGCTTGCCTATTGCCTAAACATTGGTTTTAGTGGTGCAGGAGCGCGATGAAGCCTGGTTTATAACTGGTCACTTGAACCCGGTGGAGTCAGTAGTGAAACCGGCCGCACCTTTTTACCTGTCAGTGATTCTGTTGGGGGAGGAGGTGACAACAAAAATGACAACTTTTAGAAAAACTTGTTTTAAACAAACTGCTTTTATTACTACGGTCCTGATTGCTCTGTTGGTGTTACTTCCGGCAGCAGCCTTTGCTGAAAGTAATCCGGCAGATGCCACAGCTAATGATGGTGATAGCAGTTCCTCCGAAAGTGGAGATACTGTAACCAACCTGGAATGCGCCGGCTCCTCAACCTCTCCAGATTCAGTTTCATCTGAACCAATCCCTGAATCGTCTTCCGCGGATTTATCCTCCCCTGATACTGAAACAACCTCGGCCGAACAACCCTCCGAAGATTTGTCGGCTGATGATGATTCAACAGAAAGCTCTTCTTCCCCCGAAAGTAGCACTTCCCTGGATTCCGATCCAGAGCCAACCTCAACCGAGGCGCCCGCCTCAGAAAGTGATGATGACACTGCCGAGAATGCTAATCCTGTGCAATTAAATGAAGAGCAAGCTGATGATGAATCTGCTTCGGGTGCAGATGGCGACTGTTATGTGGTTGAGCTGGATGTGCTTGATATTGCCGATGTTGATTCTGAGATCAATCTGCAGTTTACCTTCTCCGAAGTTGGAGAATCCAGCATCGGTGAAATCGATATTGAAATTCCAGATGGTTTTACATACGTTGCTGACAGTATAACTGTTGGTGCTCCTTATGCTGCATATTGGATCGGATCATATGATAGCGGTACAGTTAACGTTAGCCGAAATAGTGGAGTCGATGCTATATTTAGTGCTAATGATCCGATCATCATACTGTTCAGCGTGATTACTCCCGCTTCCGCCAGTGACGGACATGAATTTGCCACGACAGTAAAAAATGCTGATGGTAATAACAATGATATGGATGCCAGCAGTTCGCAGCCCATGGTAAATGTGCGCGATGGAAGTGCAGCATCACCCTTTGAAATTGGCAACGCCTATCAGCTTGATGACGTTCGCAGCTATCTGGGTGAAGATAAGCATTTTATTCAGACAGCTGATATCGATCTCGGCGTAGATGGATGGGCTGATGACGAAGGCTGGGAGCCTCTGGGTGATTGGACGAATAAGTTCAGCGGCAGCTTTGACGGAAATAGTTATGAAATCAGCAACCTGACTATCAATCGGTCCACTACCCATTATCAGGGTTTGTTTGGTTATGCCGAAAGCGCCGAAATCAGAAACATAGCTCTGGTCAATGCTAGCGTGCAGGGCGATAAATATACTGGCCTTCTGGCTGGCTATGCTCAAAGTATTTCTCTTGAAAACGTGCATGTAGCCGGAGAAGTAATTGGCTCCAGGGATTATACCGGCGGATTGGTCGGTTACCTCTCAGGAGGTAATGTTCACTACTGTTCTTTTAATGGTTCGGTAGCTGGCTTAGGCGGCTATACAGGTGGACTTGTTGGTTACGCCCCCGGCAGCCCTAAAATCTACCATTCTTTCAGTATGGGCTCAGTTGAAGGCAATGATAAAGTTGGCGGGCTAATTGGCTTACTGCAGGATAATAGTGCAGTGTTATCTGATTGTTACAGCCAGGCGCTGGTTAGCGGTTCTAAAGAAGCTGGCGGGCTGGTAGGCTATTTGAGCAGCGGTAGAATTGTTCGCAGTTTCAGTAACGGCTTGGTTAGTGCACCGGATGGAGCTTCTGACATTGGAGGTTTGCTTGGGGAAAAGGTTGGTGGCTCTGTTAATTTTAGCTATTGGGACGCTGAAACATCCGGACAGACAAGCAGCGTTGAAGGTACGGGTAAGTCTACCACCGAAATGATGCTGCAGGACACTTATGCAAACTGGAACTTCTATACCCTGTGGCAAATTAACGAGGGTAGCAGTTACCCAGTTTTTCAAGACCTCAGTGTTTATGCCGTGCAGCAGGCTGTTACTTTAGCTGACCTGGAAGGTGAGGGGACAGAAGGTAATCCCTATATCATTAACAATGCTGACCAGCTGGCGGCCATGCAGGAAGACTTGACAGCCTATTATCAGCTGGCAAATGATATCGACCTGTCAGCAACAGTTGCCTGGAATTATGGTTTGGGTTGGGAACCGATTGGCGATTACCTTGACCGCTTCAGCGGCAGCTTTGACGGTAACGACTATACGATCCATAACCTTACCATTAATCGGCCTGGAACATCTCGACAGGGCTTCTTTGGTGGAACAAATAGCGCGGCAATTAGCAACGTAACTCTTGTCAACGTTAGCATACAGGCTAACTCTGATACAGGAGCCATGGTTGGCTATGCAGATAATAGTGGTTTTGAAAACGTGCATGTAACCGGGGAAGTAACAGGTTTAAGAGATCAAACCGGAGGCATAGTTGGCTGGTTTATGGATGGCAGAATAGATTACAGCTCATTTAACGGTGCGGTAATAGGCCTTGGGGGTTACACAGGTGGGCTTGTCGGCTGGGCAACAAACAATGCTAATATCTATTACTCCTATAGTCTGGGCTCAGTGGCAGGTAAAGATAAGGTCGGCGGGTTAATCGGGGGAGTACTAGGTAATAATACAATAGTTTCCGATTGCTACAGCAGATCATCGGTTAGTGGATTACAAGAAGTAGGTGGGCTTGTCGGAGATTTCAGGTCAAAAGCTTATCGCTGCTATAGTACCGGCCAGGTTAGCGCACCGGAAGGAGCTCCCAGCGTTGGTGGGTTACTAGGTTATAAGTCTAGTGGTTCTGCAGTTGTAGTTGAAAGCTGCTACTGGGATACCCAGACCTCTGGTCAGGCAAACGGCGCCGGCGGCACCGGTAAGATTACTGCAGAAATGCAACAGCAGGAAACTTTTATAGGTTGGGACTTTGCAGGTGACCCTGCCGTTTGGAGCATTGTTGAAGGTGCTAATTATCCAAACCTTGTGCAAACTGCCCGCTCCATCGCTCTTAATCCTGCTGTGCAGCTCCATGGCAATGCTGAAGCTACAGATAACAGCTTCCAGATCATTTCCAATGCTGTTTGGACCGCAACTTCAAACCAGAATTGGATTGAAATATCCGGTGATTCTGCCAGTAGAAACGATGGTGAAATTATCTACAATCTGGAAGCAAATTCTTCAACAGACCCCAGAGAGGGCACTATTACTGTAAGCGGCAGCGGTTTAGAGCGAATCTTCACGATATATCAACTTGGCGTTATGGTGGTCTCCTATACGGTAACCTATACTGCCGGAGAGGGTGGGCTGTTAAACGGGCAGGCTGAGATCGTAGAACAGGTCACTCATGGCTCTGATGGACCGGCAATAAATGCGGAGCCCGACGGAGCAAGCGGTTATGATTTTACTGGTTGGAGTGATGGATTAGATACTGCAGTGCGCCAAGATCCTAATGTAACTGAGGATATAACCGTTACAGCTTTCTTCGCGCTGAGGCAGTATGAAATCACCGTCGCAGCTGACCCTGAAGATGGCGGCACCATCACCGGGGGCGGAACTTATACCCATGGAGACCTGGTTACCGTGACCGCTACGGCAGCCGAAGTGGATGGTTATGACTTTATCAACTGGACCGGAGACAACTCAACTGATACAACCATTACCTTTAACGCTGAATCAGCTCGCAACTTAGTGGCAAACTTCGCGCTAAAGCAATATGAAATCATCATCGCAGCTGACCCAGAAGCTGGCGGCACCATCACCGGGGGCGGAACTTATACCCATGGAGACCTGGTTACCGTGACCGCTACGGCTAAAGAGGGCTACCTCTTCGGCAGCTGGACAGAAAGCGATGTGGCAGTTTCTATTGAAGATGTTTTTGCTTTCACTGCTGAAGCAGATCGAATCTTGATTGCTGGTTTTGGTGAAGAAGAAGACGATGAGCCTATCATAGATCCAGCCCCGGAACCATCAACTAATTTGACTGACGATGGGCCTTTTGAATTTCCAGGCATGATCTTTGCCCAGCCTTCAACTGCAAGAAGGGGTGGAGTGATTTATGGCGCTTCTTCGCGGATCACTCCCTGGTTTGCTCAGAGTGGCGACGCTGAAAAGCTGGCTGCCGCCCTTGAGGCTTATGAACAGCTGCGGCAGGCATTTGAAGCGAATAAGGATAGCTTAAGTGCCCGTGAATATGCCCGTCAGCAGGTTGAACTGGCTGTTGCTTTGGCCGCAATTCGCGCCCTTGAGGTTGCTCTTGCTGCTCAAGCCGGTCAGGGTTACGATCTAAACGCTGCGATCAGCGCTTACCGTAGTGCGCTTAACCTGGTTACCGTTAACGCTAACCAGTTAACCGGTTACCAGCGTGCTTATGCGCTTCTGGTATTAAGCACCATTGCCGAGGCGATAAATGGTCTTGGCGGTCGCATCAATTAGTAGTTTTGATTAAAACAACCCCGGTCGTAAACTGCCGGAAAGACAGACCGGGGCAGTAAAAAAATAAGCGGGAGCACTGGCGCTTTTATAGGCTTTGTGCTCCCGTTTATGGTTGAATGTTTTTGGACTAAGCTTTTTGATCAATAAATTTGTTTATCTGTCGAACAAATTCAGTTAAGTCAGAGGTGTTGTGATGGACTATATAATATAGCTCCTCGGCTTCAACCATATGGTAAAGATGAACAAGACGGTTGCGGTAACCTGCCATTTCGATCAAGGTTTCTCCTAATTCATTAGAAACGGTTTCAGTTTTAACAAGGCCTGAGGCGATGCTTTTATATTCTCCGGCAAGTTCTACCTGTCCAGATTTTGCAAGGATATGACGTCCTATATCAAATATTGCTTCAAGAGATCTTCTTAGAAAACTTTCCGCAGCCGCACTGTTAACCTTTTCTAAAAAAACTTCTTTGGGCAGCGTTTTTAAATGTTCTAATTCATTGCAGTAGTCGTTTATCATGCTTAGCCTTTGCTTTAAAAGCAGTCGGTTAATCATTTGGCTAGCTCCTCCAGGCGTTCCTCGTAAAATTTTTCTAAGACTGGTCTGAAGTCAGCGGCTCTCCTGAGAATATTTTCTTCGTATTCTTCTTGAATAAGTTTGCTTTCAGCATATATGCAGATGCCGTAAACAGCTTCAGCTTGAAAGACAGAATGCTGCTCCTGGAGCAAAACCAGATCAAGTTTCAGTGGTTCAAATAAAGTGCTAATTTGGTTGTAGAGTTTGCTATAAAAAGCAGGCATCTTTTCTGCTGCAGGTAATTCATCACGCAGTACAATGCCGATATCTAAATCTTCCAGATTATCATCAGCCTTTACAGAAGCACCGTTAAGCAGTGCAAGGCCTTTTTGAGCCTGTGATCCATAAAGATAGATGAGATTGATCTTATTATTTCTTGACAATTTTTCAAGTTCTGCGTTACGGTTCATTTTATACCTCTTTATGGCAGGTTTGCATTAGGTTTATATCATTTATGAATATTATAAGTTAAAAATTTGTAATCAACAAATAAATTATTAAAAGCAGTAAGTTCAACAGGTCATGCGAATTTTAATCAGTGTTATAAAAACTTCATATTGCAGTGATCGAATCTTCATCAAACAATAGTTGGTTATTTGCTCAATCTTTACTATTGCTTTACATCGTTGTAAAATGTAAAGCAGAAAGGGTGATATCTTATGCCTACCGTAAAGATGAGCTCAAAAAACCAGGTAGTTATCCCTCTAGATGCAAGGCAAAGATTAAACCTTAAACCGGGTGACAGGTTAAAAGTTTTAATCAAAGGCGAATCAATTTGCCTGGTGAAAGAACCTGATAGTTACGTGGAAAAACTTTATGGCTCCGCTAAAGATATCTATAGCGGTAATTACCTGGTTGCGGAAAGGGAGAGCTGGGAGAAGTGAGACCTGTCTTTCCACAAAAAAAAGTATTTTTAGACACCTGCATCTTAATCTACTTTCTTGAAAATCACAAAGATTTTGGCCAGCCGGCAAAAAAGATTTTTGAACAAATTGAAGAAGGTCTGGTTCAGGCTGAAATGTCAGTGTTAACCATGACAGAACTGCTAACCGGGCCATACCGGACAAAAGATGATCTGTTAACTCTTGAATACCATGCCCTGCTTTACTATTTTCCAAATTTAAAAATTATTGATATTAACCTGGATATAGCAGTTGAAGCAGCCAGAATTCGAGCCTTGTATAGTTATGCTGTTCCTGATACCCTTTTACTTGCCTCAGCATTGTATAGAGAGTCAAAAGTTTTTATTACCGAAAATCAAAAGCTGTTTAATTTTCCTGAGCTAAATGTATCTAATTTAAGTCAGTTCTGATTATAAGGAGTTACAGATGAACAATACAGTAATTAAAATCAGTTACGACGGCACCGCCTACAGTGGCTTCCAGATTCAGGCCAATGCAAACACTGTTCAGGCAGAGCTTGAGCGGGCGTTGGCGATAATCTACAAGGAACCGGTGCGTATAAACGGGGCCGGACGCACTGATACAGGCGTCCATGCCCGCGGACAGGTAGCCAATTTTAACGCGCCTTTCAGTATCGATAGTGATAAACTGCCTCATGCTTTAAACTGCCTGTTGCCGGCCGATATTGTTGTCACCTCGGCTTATGAGGCTGAGGATAGCTTTCATGCTCGTTTCGATGCCAGGGGAAAACTGTACAGCTATTACATTGACAGGGCGCTGCACCCGCAGGTCTTAAAGCGGCTTTACAGCTGGCATATGCCGGAGCCTCTAAATCTCGAATCACTTGAAGCTGCGGCAAGAGTTTTTGAAGGAACTCACGATTTCAAGGCATTTCAGGCAGCGGGCAATACAATAACCGATACTGTCCGGACAATTGATTATGTGCATGTTATAAATAGTCCGGAAGAACAGCTTTTAACAATAACGTTTAAGGGTGGCGGTTTTCTCTACCGGATGGTTCGCTTGATCACCGGAACCCTGGTCAGGGTCGGGCGTAATAAGTTAACTGTTGATGACGCAACAGAAGCTTTAAAAGGGCAAAAAAAGCTTGCTGTTGGGCCAACAGCACCTGCCCACGGACTCTGCCTGGAATATATTGTATATGATCAATAGTATATTTTTATAAATAAATCCTGACAGAGCATTTATGTTGAAAAATCAACTTTAACCAGCTTGACAGGGGCGGTCTTGTATATTAAAATGTAGTTTGTGGCTTTATGGAAGAGTTTAAAGGAGAGGGTATAGATGCGCACCACATATATGGCGAAACCCCAGGATATTAAACGGAGCTGGTATGTTATAGATGCTGCCGGACGCCCCCTGGGCAAAGTCGCAACTGAGGCGGCCCGAATATTAAGAGGTAAACATAAACCTGAGTTTACACCGCATATTGATACGGGCGATCATGTTATAATTATTAATGCAAAAGATGTAGTTCTTACAGGACGCAAACTGGAACAGAAATTCTTTTACCGCCATTCGGGATTTCCCGGTGGATTAAAAAAGATTAATTATGGAACTATGCTTGAAAAGCAGCCAGAGAAGATTTTATATCATGCCGTTCGCGGGATGTTACCTCACAATCGTCTCGGGCGGGCTATGTTAAAAAAATTACGCGTTTACAAGGACGGCCAGCATTCTCAACAGGCGCAGCAGCCGCAGCCCTGGCAGGAAAGGTCGTTACAATAAGATAGGAAGGAGGCCCTGGCTCTTGAGCGAAGTCCAGTATATGGGAACCGGACGCCGTAAGGAATCTATAGCAAGAGTACGGTTGTTACCGGGTAGCGGAAAGATTGTAATTAATGGAAAAGAGATGGACCAGTATTTCGGCCTTGAAACTTTAAAGCTGATTGTCAGGCAGCCATTTGTGGCCACCGAAACAGAAGGACGCTTTGATGTTATCGCCAAAGTTGAAGGAGGCGGTTTTTCGGGTCAGGCTGGTGCAATCAGACACGGTATTGCCCGGGCATTACTGCAGGCTGATGGTGAATTAAGACCGGCGCTGAAAAAGAACGGATATCTCACCCGGGATCCGCGGATGAAAGAACGGAAGAAATACGGCTTGAAAAAAGCCCGTCGCGCACCACAGTTTTCCAAGCGTTAATCTGCCCTTTATAAAACTGATAAAAAAACCCGCTTTTGGCAATTTAATGCTGCCTGCGGGTTTGTTTTATTTCTGAGTGTATTAATAAGTTTTTGGGATTTATGCTTTGTTCTTTATCCGTGTATTTGTAAACTGAAATTTTTAGGATATCTAGGGACAATACCTTTATAGTAATCTTTAATCTTGAGCATATCTATTTCGTAATTACCGGTTGGATTAACTACCGGTCCTATATGAGCCAGTTTTTTAGAGTAATCAAGAGAAGTCAGAACCAGGGGTATATTTGCTTTAAGAGCAACCTGGTAAAAACCTGTTTTCCACTTGTGAGTTAACTTACGAGTTCCCTCCGGGGAAATCATGATATGTAGATTGCCCTTGTGTGAACTGATCATCTCTGCTATTACGTCAACCATTGAGTTGTTTTCTTCTCTTTGAATCCCGATCGCCCCTGTGTTTGCAAACAATTTTTTCAGTAAAATATTATCAAGCCAACTTTTTTTAATCAAATAGTTAACCGGGAGCTTATGCTTATAAAAACCGGCCATGGCAAAAATAAAATCAAAGTTACTGGTATGTGGACCGGCAACAACTATTGACTTGTTTATATTGTTGGGCATTGCCCCAATAATTTTCCACCCGCATAGGGTAAAGAGTAAAATTGTAAAAATCTTTAACAAACTGTTTCCTCCTCTTCGGAACATTGTTCTAAGTTTAACACTAACCTGGCTTTAATACAATTAAGCATTTGAAGACTACTTCATTGATATAAAACCGGCAGGTAGCCCGGTTGCAAAAAAAGAGTTAAAACAACTGCTGGAATTTTTAGCAACTTGTCCGTTGTACCAAAAGGAATTATCTTTTATTTATTGAAATAGTAATTTATTATAATCCCGATAGATATGATTATTATTATGGCAATTTATTTGAGAGAGTGATTGCTGATGAGCAGTAAAAAATTAGTGATTCCTATATTTTTGAAGAAACAGTTGAGTTATCAACGGCTAATTTATCCTGTTATCGGAATTCTGGTTATCGTTGGCCTGATTCTATCTATTTGGATCGCCCGCCGGGCTGATGAGCAGATGAGGTCGGAATTGCTGACACAGATCAATATTGTTGTTCAGGCTATTGATGAAAGTGATATTAAGATGCTCAGCGGGACAGAAGCCGATCTTAAACTACCGGAATATATATCGCTTAAGCATAAGCTATCCAGGTTTCTTGAAGCCAACCAGGATTACCGTTTTCTGTACCTGATGAGGATGGAGGCAGATGAAAATATAATCTTCCTGGTTGATTCCGAGCCCAATATTTCAGAAGATTATTCTCCCCCTGGAGAATTATATGAAGAGTCTTCAGATGAACTTATAGCTCTTTTCCATGATGGCAATCCCCTTGTTGAAGGTCCGCTAATTGATCAGTGGGGAATCTGGGTTTCAGCGCTGGCTCCTCTAAAAGATCCTGACACGGGAGAGGTGCTTGCTGTAGCTGGTATGGATATCGATGCTGCGTCCTGGCGAAAAGAAGTGGCTAAAAGGGTTGTTTTGCCTCTTGGCCTGATATTATCCCTAGTCATTGTTGCCGGGGCAGCTCTGTATGCAGTTAAATCCCAGGAAAAACTCCATGAGAGTGAGTTAAGATACCAGGTTTTATTTAAGAATTCACCCGATGCCTATTTGATTTTATCTGATAATGTTTTTGTTGAGTGTAATCCGGCTGCTGAAAAAATGTATGGTGCCAAAAGAGAAGATATTATTGGTAAAAAACCGCAATTCTTTTCGCCCCAGCTTCAGCCCGACGGCAGCAGTTCATCAGCTACTGCTGCTACTCATATAAGTGAAGCGCTGCGATTGGGGGAGGAGACGTTCGAATGGTTGCATCAAAAGGTTGATGGAGAATTGTTTTGGGTAGAGATATCACTTAACGCTATCAACATAGAAGGAAAACAGTATATCTTTGCTGCCTGCCGTGATATTACCGAACGCAAAAAAGCTGAATCAGAACTTATATTTATCAGTTATCACGATCAACTGACCGGTTTATTTAATCGTTCTTACCTGGAAGACAGGCTAAATAAATTTAGCAGGGAGGAATATTATCCTCTCAGCATAATTATGGCAGACCTCAACGGTCTGAAGCTAGTCAATGATACATATGGTCACAGCACCGGAGATGAAATGCTTAAAAACGCTGCTGAAAGGCTGAAAGAAGGCTGCCGTTGTCAAGATGTATTAGCACGCTGGGGTGGTGATGAATTTCTTATACTAATGCCAAATACCGGCGGTACGGAAGCAGTTACCATAACAAAGAAAATAAGCGCATTGTTCAGGGAAACGGCGATTAAAGATATTCCGCTTTCAATTTCACTTGGTCTTGCTACTGGAGAATGTCCTTCAGGAAAAATTACTGATTTGATAAAAGAAGCAGAAGACAGTATGTATAAACAAAAACTGACCGAGAGCAAAAGTACAAAGAGTGCTGTTCTGGGTGCTTTGTTGAAAACCCTTGCGGCCAAGAGTTATGAAACTGAAACACATACCAGGAACATGAGCGCCATGGCTATAAAAATCGGGGAGCAGGCAGGGCTACCTGAATCAGAATTGAAACGGCTTGAACTGCTGATCACTCTCCATGATATAGGTAAAATTAATGTGCCGGAAGAAATCCTGGTTAAAGACAAGCCGCTCACAAACGAGGAGTGGGAAGTTATAAAGAAACACCCGGAAACGGGATACCGGATCGCCATGGCAACAGAAGAGTTTTCACATGTTGCTGAAGACATTCTCTGCCACCACGAAAGATGGGATGGGACAGGCTACCCACGTGGTTTAACAGGTGAATCTATTCCTCTTCTGGCAAGAATAACAGCAGTGGCCGATGCCTGTGAGGTAATGATGAACGGGCGGCCATACAAAAAAGCGATGACTCTGAAAGAAATTAAGAATGAGCTGCGTGTATCTTCAGGTAGTCATTTTGAGCCCTGGCTGGTTAGTATTACCTTGCAGCTGCTGGAAAATGAGCAAAGTAATTTTCCTGAACAGCATGGCTCTTTGTAATAACTCAGCTGCTTAATAATAATCATCTGAAATGCGCCAACCCCAGTTTATTCAGGCTTTTACGGTGAAATTAACTTGGTTGTCAAACTGCCCCAACTCAACTATAATATTAGTATAGATTATTAGAAAACAGATCCAAAAAAGTTACTGAAAACTAAGCAAAAAGATATAACATGGCTTGAAGTAAAGAGGTAATTAACATGGAAGTAAAAAAATATATTGAAAATAAACTTACCCAGGGAGCAGTTCATATAACCCTGATTGATCCTGCCCGTCAGTCTGCTGATGCAGCCGGTCGCCTGGCCGAGACTGCCCAGGAAGTTGGCAGCGATCTTATATTCGTCGGAGGCTCTTCCGGTGTTAGTCAGAACACCCTCTCTGATACATCTGCAGTTGTCAAAGACAGAGTTAGTATACCTGTACTTTATTTTCCTACCGGTACTGATTCGGTCAGTTTAAACCTTGATGCATTTTTATTTCTTAGCCTGCTTAATTCGCGTAATTCCCAGTTCATCAGCGGCACACAGTCAAAAATTGCATCGCTGCTTAAAAGGTTGCAGGTGGAAGTACTTTCTGTCGGTTATATTCTGGTGGAACCGGGAATGAAACTCGGTGAAATAGGAGAAGCAGAGCTGGTTGCCCGTGATAATTTCTGGCAGGCTATCGGTTATGCTCTTACAGCCCAGTTTATGGGGATGTCCTATGTTTACCTGGAGGCAGGGAATGGAGCAGCCCAGCCGGTTCCGGCCGGTATGATCAGGGCAGTTAAACGTGAGGTTGATATACCCCTTATCGTTGGTGGAGGTATCCGTACGGCAATAGATGCCCGTCGGGTTCGTCAGGCCGGCGCTGATATAGTGGTGACCGGAACTGTAATTGAAACTGCTGGTTACCGCGAAAGGCTGCGTTCAATTCTCAGTGCGCTGAAAGATTAATAAGCAAGAGCTATTTAAATAACTAAAGACCGACGATCAGTCGGTCTTTTAAATTGCAGGTTTCCCGACTTCTATCAGGTTCTTGCGCATTCCCCGCCCTGTCCGCAGAGGGTTTCAAGAGCATGATCCAGAACAGGCGCAATTATTTCAAGGCATTCAGAAACAGCTTTTGGGCTTCCGGGCAAATTTATAATCAAAGTATTTCCAACTATACCGGCAACACCCCTGGATAGCATTGCTTTTGTGGTTACCCTGGCAGTTTCACGGCGGATAGCCTCGGGGATGCCCGGTACAAGGCGGTCAATTATATCAAGCGTAGCCTCGGGAGTAACATCTCGCGGGCTCAGGCCGGTGCCTCCTGTTGTAAAGACTGCATCGATACTGCTGCCGGCCATGGCCAGCATGGTTTTAGAAAGAATGCTGCGGTCATCGGGCACAATAACCTGATCGGCCACATCGCCAAAGGGCAATAGAGTTTCAGCTATAGCCGGGCCGCTCAAATCAACTCTTTCCCCTTGTGACCCTTTATCGCTGGCCGTAATAATGCCAAATTTATAAGAAGGCTTAACAGTAATGGTATCTCCGTTATTTACTTCACCGTCAAGCAGCACTTCGGCAAATATGCCTTCCCGGGGCATGATGCAGTCGCCGGCCTGCTGGTATATAGCGCATCTTGTGTGGCATTCTTTGCCAATTTGGGTTACGCGTAAAACAGCGTTTTTACCCACTTTCAGCCTGGTGCCTAAAGGAAGTTTGACCAGGTCGATTCCTCTTGTGGTAAGATTTTCGGCAAAGTCACCTGCTTTTACATCCAGTCCTTTCGCCGTCATTTTTGCTATACTTTCTTCAGCCAGAAGACTTACCTGACGATGGGCAAAACCGGCATGGGCGTCATTTTCAAGGCCCTGCCCTTTGAGCAGCAAGCCTTTGCCGGCATTTGTTTTCTTTTCCCCTTTTTCCAAGCTTGTGCATACAGCAATTATTTCTGCCATCAGCTATGCTCCCTCTGGTAATGTCCAGAGCGCCCGCCTTTCTTTTCAACCAGGCGAATATTCCGGATAACCATATCCTTGTCTACAGCTTTACACATGTCATATATGGTCAGGGCAGCCAGGCTAACCCCGGTCAGGGCTTCCATTTCAACCCCGGTCTGCCCGGTCAATTTAACCCGGACCCCTATTTCTACTTTAGGTACTGGTTGCTCAACAGGGGTAAAATCAACTTCAACCCCTGATATCCCTAGTGGATGAGCCATGGGTATCAACCGTCCTGTTTCTTTAACACCCATCACTGCTGCAACCTGGGCAACGGCTAAAACATCACCCTTACTCATGCTGCCGGATTTAATCTTAGCCAGGGTTTCGGCAGACATAATTATTTCACCGCGGGCATAAGCTTCGCGAAGAGTTTGGTTTTTGCCGGAAACATCTACCATGCGTGGCCTGCCCTTGCTGTCCAGGTGGGTGAAAGAATCGTGAGCGGAAGAATCGACTTCAGGCTCTTTTTTATTAAGGAACCCTGCAATAAAATCGGCAAGCTCTTCAATTTCCTCAAAACTAAATAAAGGAATATTGGCATCAGTTTCCAGGCAGTCACCTACCAGGGCAATAGTATTCTCAAACAGAAGCGGCTGGGGATTGATTGCACTGCGGATAACCTCAACCTTAGGGTTCTTGGTCTTTTTATCACCTTCTACCAGCAGAAGATCAAAGTCGCTGAGCAAATCTGCCGCTGCTTCCAAACCACTGCTGCTTTTATCAGAACCGGTTATAAAAAAGCTCTCTTTGGTAGCCAGACCGGAGATGTCGGCTCCCGCCTCGCCGAAGCGCCAGCTGTCTTTTCCGGGTAAATCCAGATCGTAATGGCTGAGGTTGCCTTTCAGGGCGGCAAGTTTGACCCCGCGTTTTTTTAAGGATGGGATTACTTTTTCCATCACAGTCGTTTTACCGGTTTCTGATTGGGCGGCAATAATATGTATTATTACTGGCGGCAAGGTAATTCCTCCCTGGTTAAAATAATCTGACGGGGCGGGGCCCGTTGGCGACATCAACCCCCGGTTTTGGACATGGTGCGCATCGAACAGGGGTTAACCGGGCCGCATTGGCCGGTGCAACCCATCTGGTGCTCTATCGGTTTTCCATTTAAAACTTCCTGGATCATACTTTTTAAAGCTTTCTTGTCGTTGATAACCTCTTTGATCGAGGTTTCTTCCTGCCAGTAAAGGCATGCTTTAAGATTGCCATCTGCTGTTAAGCGCAGCCGGTTGCAGCTGTCGCAAAAATGTTTGCTGATTGGATGAATCAGGCCTATTGTGCCAATACCTCCCGGAATGGAGTATGAATCAGCCGGTCCGGCACCGCCGGGCAGGGGAGCCGGTGTCAGCGGTAATCCGGCTTCAGCTGCTTTTTCTTCTACAAAGGTCAGCGGCAGGTAATGATCGCGGTATGTCCGGTCATGTTCACCGATAGGCATATATTCGATGAACCGCACATGCAGCGGCCTGGAGCGCGCCAATTGCAGGAAATCAACTACTTCGTCATCATTATATCCTTTGATTAAAACAACATTTAACTTGACAGGGTATAAACCATGCTCAAGGGCGGCTTCAATACCTTCGAGCACATCTTTCAGCTCTCCGCAGCGTGTAATTTGGTGATACTTATCCGGCTGCAGGGAATCGAGGCTGATATTTACTCTTTTCAGTCCCGCATTTTTTAAACCGGCGGCAAACTTTGAAAGCATTATGCCATTAGTAGTCATTGCCAGGTCTGTAATGCCGGGGATAGCTGCGGCAGAGGCAACAAAATCTACTACACCTTTGCGAACCAGTGGTTCACCCCCGGTAATCCTGATTTTGCTTATTCCCAGTTCTGCCCCGGCTTTAATAACTTTTAAAATATCTTCGTAACTGATTATATCATCGTGTGAAAGCTGCGGCACACCCTCTTCGCCCATGCAGTAAAAACAGCGAAGGTTACAGCGGTCAGTGATCGATATCCTCAGGTAATCATGTTTTCTGCCGTATTTGTCACATAGAGGCATCCTTTACATCTCCTTTTTCCCTGCATCGCGCATACTGTAACCACCCAGAGCTTCAACCTGCTGTTTAAAAGCAGGATCAACAATCAGTTCCAGCAACGTTTTAGCTTCAGGACTGTTATAGAATGAATCACTCATGAGCAGGTCGTAACGTTCTTCTACCAGGGGAACAAAATCGAGATCAAATGCTTTTGCAGCCGGCAAAATTCCCAGACCGACCCGGGCAGAGCCGGCGGCTACTGCTGCCGCCACATTTAAGTGAGTGTGCTCTTCACGATTATAGCCGTATATACCTTCAGGTTTAATTCCTGCTTCCTGGAGCAGATGGTCAAATAACAGCCTGGTGCCTGCCCCTTTTTGCCGGTTAATAAAACTTAGCTTCTTTTCATGCAGGTCTCTGACCGTTTTAACCTGGTCAGGATTTCCTTTCGGTATCATCCACCCCTGCATTCTATAGGTAAGGTTTAGCAGATGCACTTTTTGATCAGGCAGTATTTTTTTAATGTAGGGCACATTATATTCATTGGTCTGTGGGTCAAACAGGTGAACCCCGGCCAGGTGCGCCTGGTTACGTCCGATTGCTGCTATTCCGCCCATACTGCCCAGGTGGGCTGAAGAGAGATTAATTAACGGGTTAAGCTTTTTTAAGGCAGTAGAGAGTAGATCGATGATCAAGTCATGGCTTCCTGCTGCCAGTAAGTTATAGCGCAGCACGTTTTCCGGGCGGTAGAGCTCAACTTCAACTGTTTCTTCCTGTTCACAACCCATTGAATTTGCAGGTATTACCAGCAGACCATCTGCCCTGACCAAAGACATTGTAACTCCTGCCCCACGAGTAAGCGGGTTGGCAATAAAACGGCCGTTTACGAAGCCAATAGTCATGCGGACAAACTCTTCCACACCGGGTTCCGAAACTACCCGGCGTCCCAGGCTTACCTGCATTTTCGGCCGTACCGGGTCAGGCAAGCCGAGGTAAGAGTGAATTAGCGGCCGGGCAAACCATTCCAGGCTCATGTAGGCAGACACTGGATAACCCGGGAGGCCGATAACCGGTGTGGAGTTTACTTCGCCCAGGATAGATGGTTTTCCTGGGCGGGTCGCTACACCATGCAGAAAAGCGCGTCCCATTTTTTCTATAACATTGTAAGTATAATCTTTTTCACCTGCCGATGAACCGGCGATCACAATCACCAGCTCGGCATTTTCAACTGCTTTTTTGACAGCCTCACTGATTTTGGACGGATCATCGGGAACAATGGGGTAAATTTCTGCACTTGCTCCCCATTCATTAAGGTAAGAAGCGATAACAGTACTATTAAAATCAGGAACGCTTCCCCTGGTCAGATCACTTCCCGCTTTTACAACCTCTGTTCCACTTGGAATGATAATCACTTTTGGTTTTGCCATAACTTCGACCATGGTAATTCCGCCTGCCAGCAGAGCACCGAGATCCGGTGGTTTAAGCTGGTGACAGGCCGGAACAATCATTTCCCCGGCCACTACATCTTCCCCAACCGGTCTGACATGCTGCCAGGGAGTGGCCGGAGCCAGTATTTCAATCTTTTTATCAGGTAATATCTGGATATCTTCAATTTTTATCACCGCATCAAAGCCGGGAGGCAGGGCATTTCCGGTGTTGACATAACTAAAATCTTCGTCAGGCTTTAACCTGAGAGGAGCCTGGTCTGATGCCCCAAAAGTATTTTCCGCCTGCACGGCAATACCGTCCATCGCTGCGGCATGATAGCCGGGCATGGATAGAGTGGCGAAAACCGGGTCGGCGGTAATACGGTTAAGCGCTTTACCAACCTCAAGGTTTTCAGTCCGACGGGGTATTGCTATTTCCTGCAGAAACAGGTCGAGTGCTTCCTGTCTTGGGGTATTACTTAAATAAACTTTTCGCATCATAACCCTCCTGCTGATATCATACAAGATGCTGTACCGATAGAAAACTAAAATAACCTTACACCGGGTTATTATTCCCAGAGCATTATTTCAACTATAGTATTTTCTGCCAGGCCTTCATTCTTTTCCGGTATAACCAGCAAGCCATCGGCTTCGGCCAGTGTTCGCAGCATGCCTGAACGGCCAAAAACAGGGATTGCCCTGATTACCCCGTGATCATCTTCTAACTTAACCCTTACATATTCTGTCCGCCCCGATTTTGAAGGAACGTTCCTGGCCAGGGTTGCCTTAACCGTGGGATAGAAAGGTTTAGTAGTTACCCCTCGCAAACGATCGATAACTCCTTTTCCGAAAACTGAGAAAATATTTAGAGCTGATACCGGGTGGCCGGGTAACCCAAGAACAGGTTTGCCACTGCAGTTTGCCAGTAAAGTTGGTTTGCCGGGTTGAATGGCAATGCCTTCTACCAGCAGACCGGGGCTGCCCAGTTCATTCATCGTGCGTGCGGTATAATCACGGCTGCCTACCGAACTTCCTCCGGAAAAAATGAGGAAATCAACTTTATCCAGCATTTCCCTGCTTTTTTCCATAAATGTTTCAAACCGGTCGGGCAGTATACCGCCTGAAATACTATATGATTCCATCTGGGCTGTCATATACTGCAGGGCGGGGGCGTTACTGTCACGTATTTTCCCCGGTTCCAGATTTTTTGAGTGATAATCAGTTAGTTCATCGCCGCTGGAAAAAAAACCGACAAGCGGCCGGCGATGGACTTCCACTTCAGTAATACCGAGTGAAGCCAGCATGCCAATTTCCGGAGCGCGCAGACGGTGACCTTTTTCTAAAGCAACAGCGTCTTTCTGCAGGTCTTCCCCTCTGTGAACGACGTTTTCTCCGGGAGCAATTTGTCTGAATGCTTGAATTAAAGAGCCGCTGACGTCTGTATCTTCGATCATTAATACTGCATCTGCACCGGTGGGCAGCATTCCCCCGGTATGAACCAGGCAGCATTCTCCACTGCTGATTGCCTGCGCTGCAGTGCCCATCAAAATTTCACCTTTGCATTCCAGCATGGCCGGCATGCCTTCACCGGCTCCGAATGTGTCACGCGCTGACAGGGCATAACCGTCAACAGTTGACCGGTTAAAGTTGGGGACGTTTTCAGGAGCATGAATTGTTTCTGCAAGAATCCTGCCGCCTGCTTGTTCCAGGGGAACAACCTCTCCGTTAAGCGGTAGGAAATTATTATTTATAATATTAAATACCGTATGTGGTTCGGTTACTTTCATTAATTTCATCGGAACACCCCGGAATATTTTGGCATTGCATTATTCAATAAACTAAAAAAACCTGTCTCCCTCTATGTACGGAAACAAGGCTTTTTTGCCGCAGTCTCCTTTCCAAACACGGGAGGCGGGGGGATTTCTCCCCCTGCCCTGGCCTTGCACCATAATGTCTTGGACACTGTAGGTGAACAGGCTCGGAGGCTTGATCTTTATTATACATTATAACATAACCAGCTTATTCTGAAAGGATGATCTCAGGATTATCGTTCTGCCGGATTAGCAGAGACACAGGCAACCCAGATTTCAGTATGGAAAGAGAAGCAGGCCCATTATAGCTCCGATAGCTATATAAAAAATAGGGCTAATCCGGTAAACCAGGCTCGCGATCAGGATTACCACAAATATGAATGCCGAAGCGAGATCAATAACTGCTGAAAGGCCCAATGAATAGGCGGCAAGCAGGATTAGGGCCACCATCGCAGAGCGTACTCCTTTCAAAAACTTTTCAGAGCCCGGTTTTTGGATCAATTTGAACAGTATCCGGGAAAGCAGGAGCAGCAAAATAAGTGACGGAGTAATTACGCCGAGTGAAGCAACGAGCGAACCGGCAACACCGGCCAGTTTGTAACCGATAAAAGTGGCGGCGTTAATTGAAACCGGCCCTGGGGTCATTTCAGCAATAGCAATAACATCAAGAAACTCTGCCGGGCCTAACCAACGGTTAACATTAATAACCTCTGCTTCCATCAGGGGGATCATCGCATAACCACCGCCGATGGTAAAAAGTCCAACTTTCAGAAAAGAAAAGTAAAGAGTGAGAAGGAGGTCAATCATAGTTGTTATTCCTCCTGCTCAATAAAAGTCCAACCAACCCGCCGCTTACCAAAACCAAAATCGGATGCAGCTGGGTGATAATGGCGACAACAAGAAGAGCAATGCTTAGAATTATACTATTTCGGTCATCCAGTATATCCCGCCCCATTTTTATGCCGGCATAGGCAATCAGTGCAACCACTGCCGGACGAATGCCGAAAAAAGCTGCCTGGAAATAAATGTTGTCATGAATAAGAGGGTAGAGCCATGCAGCAATAATCAACAAAATTATTACTGAAGGGGCGGTAACTCCGACAGCAGCGGCAATGCCTCCGGCAGTTCCCCGCAACCTGATCCCGATTTGAATAGCGCTGTTCAGGGCCAGCTGGCCCGGCATTCCCTGGGTGATAATTAGTATGTCTGAGAAAGCAGTTTGGCTGACCCATTTGCGTTTTTCCACGACTTCCTGCTGAACAACGGGTAGAATAGCATAACCTCCGCCAAAAGTAAAAGCGCCCACCTTAAAAAATGTGAGCAGAATTGTCCAGATAGTCTCTTTGTTTGATTTTGACTCATTCAATCCAGGCAAAACTGTTTCTCTCTTTCAATAAATATAGGGGCTCTTGTTAGTTTTCTTCAACAATGTTTTTATTAATCTGTTCATTTTTTGGTTCAAGGCTTTCGAAAACTCTCATCACTGCCTGGAGCGATGTGATTAATTTCTCTCTTTCTTCCGGCTGTAGATTATGGGCCAGGTTGTTAAAGCGAAAGGCGCGTCTTTCAAAAACCAGGCGTGAAAGCTGACGCCCGTAGGATGTCAGAGCTACCCTGACCACTCTCCTGTCATTTTCATCACCACGTCTTTTTACCAGGTTTAGATTAACGAGGCGATTTACAAGGCGGGTAGCGGCACTCTCGGCAAGATATATCTCGGAGCTGAGCCTGCCCATGGTCAGGTCATCGTGAAAGTAGAGGACCAGTAAAGCGTTAATCTGGCTCGGGGTTATTCCAAGTCCGGTCAATTCACGATTTTCTTCAGCATTGAGGTAATGCATCAGCCTGGGAAAAATAGCCTGGATGGCGGATGTAAATTTTTCTGCGTTCTGGTATTCGCTGCTCATATTTTTTGCTCCTCGCGGGAAGTCCAGGGTGTGGCGGAAAACCTGATCATAGGTTAGGCCATTTGTTTAATTATGTCAAGTTTAAAGCCTCGCAGTGGTTGAAGGTCGGCCGCAGTTGTTGGCTACTTAGCATTTTGATATACTAAAAACAGCTTTATAATCCAAAAGCCGGAGCTTGAGACGGCCCGCTTCCAGAGGCAGTTTATTCTCCGGCATGAAGGCAGGTGTGCATATCATGCTTTCGTTAATTGGAATAGCTCCCCACCCCGCAATAATTATTCCCGAAATCGGAAGAAACGAATTGGATAAGGTTAGCGACACTGTTTCAGGGATGAGAAAACTTAGCATGCTGTTTAAAGAAGAATCACCGGATCTGCTCATTGTAATAACCCCACATGGTTCGGTTTTCAGGGAAGGTCCTTCCATCCTTGTCGGCAAAAAGTTAAACGGTAATTTTGGGCAGTTTGGGTTTCCCTCGATCCAGGTTGATTTTGAAACCGACCGGGAGCTGCTCGAGCTAGTAGAGCAGGAAACTGCCGATGGATCGCTTAAACCGGTATTCCTGGAAAGCAATAGCTTTCTTGATCACGGGGCCATGGTTCCTCTCTATTATCTAAATGAAGCAGGGTTGAAGGTGCCCGGATTGCATATCACCTTCGGTTTTAACCCCCCTCGCGACCTGTACCGTTTCGGGCAGGCGTTGAGGAGGGCAATTGAAAAGAGAGGGTTAAAAACTGCTGTTTTAGCCAGCGGAGATCTTTCCCATCGTTTAATACACGGGGCGCCTGCCGGTTTTAACCCGCGCGGTGCAGAATATGACCGGCTACTTATTGATTTACTTGGTAGTGGGAAGGTTGAAGAGATAATTGATCTTGATCCCCGTTTGATCGAAGAGGCTGGGGAGTGCGGTTATCGTTCGTTTGTGATCGCCCTGGGGACCATCGATGGAGAAAAGTTTGAAACAGATATACTCTCTTATGAGGGGCCATTTGGAGTTGGCTATCTGGTGGCAGCTGTAAAACCTATGAGCGAAGAAAAAGAATCAGGAATAAACCCGGCTAAGCTGGCCCGTAAAGTTCTTGAGCAATACTTTTCCGGCGGAGGAAAGGGTTTGGAATGCCCCGGCAGGGGACAGCTGTTTCAGGAAAAAGCCGGGGCTTTTGTTTCCCTGAAGAAAGATGGAAAGCTTCGTGGCTGTATTGGAACAGTTGAACCGGTCAGGCAGAATCTTTACGAGGAAATAAAAGCAAACGCAGTAAGCGCGGCGGTCAGGGACCCACGCTTCTCGCCGGTTGAAACTGACGAGCTTAAGGATATTGCTATTTCTGTTGATGTTTTAAGCCCCATGGAAAAAGTATCCGGTTTAAATGATCTTAATCCTGAAAAGTATGGGGTGCTTGTTCGCAGTGGTCATCTTTCCGGTTTGCTGCTGCCCGACCTTGAGGGGATAGATACACCTGAAACCCAGGTATCCATTGCCATGCAAAAAGCCGGTATAAGTTCTGATCAACCTATTGAGCTATATCGTTTTACTGTAACCCGTTTCCGGGAGTAAAAATAGTTTACCCGAGGAGATGAAATGGATTTGCACAGGGCATTATACCAGGAACCTGCAGGAAACAAGGTGCGCTGTATGCTGTGTCCTCAGGCTTGCTTGCTGGCCGAAGGCCAAACAGGTAAATGCGGTGTACGAGTGGTTGAATCCGGCGAGCTGCGTACTATGAACTATGGTTGTCTGGCTGCAGCCAGTGTCGATCCAATTGAGAAAAAACCTCTTTATCATTATTATCCCGGTTATAGTATTCTTTCCCTTGGAACAATTGGCTGTAACCTGCACTGTCCATTCTGTCAGAACTGGAGCCTGGCCAGGGGAGACAGTAATCTCTGCCGGGAGATGATCAGCCCGGAATCAGTTCTGACCATGCTGGAAAATAACAGGGAAGATAAGCAGCTGGCCGGTGTGGCCTATACATACAACGAGCCTTTGATCTGGTACGAGTTTGTTCTCCAAACAGCGGAGCTTCTTCATCAGCATGGGTACCGCAACGTACTGGTTACAAATGGTTTTATTAATCTCGATCCGCTGATGGAATTGCTACCTTATATTGATGCGATGAATATAGATGTTAAGGGTTTTACTGACCACTTTTACCGTGAGCATTGCCAGGGTAAAAGAAAACCGGTGCTCAGAACCGTTGAGAAAGCGGTTGAAAACTGCCACGTGGAAATAACCTGTCTGCTCATCCCTTCCTTAAATGACAGCCCTGAAGAACAGCAAAAACTGGCTGCCTGGCTGGGGAATCTCAGCGCCGACCTGGTGCTGCATTATTCAAGGTATTTTCCAAATTACCGGATGGGTTTGGCTCCTACACCGGTATCCACCATGGAGCGCACCCTTGAAATAGCCAGGAAGTATCTTAATTATGTATACCCGGGAAACATTGATCTCCCCGGTGGCGCAGATACTATCTGCCCGAATTGTTCCAACCTGATAGTATCACGCTCGGGATACCGGACCAGGATAGTGGGCCTCGATGGTAATCGCTGCAACAATTGTAACAGTGAGATAAGTATAGTAGTTTCGTGAAAAGTATAGAAAACATGTAACAGCCTGGCCGGGGTTGATTCAACGGCGTTTCTTGGTTAAAATATTCTTTGACTTGATATTTGTTTTTTCGGTCGATTAAAGGTTTTTAAGAGCCCTTAAGCGAAGTAAAGGAGAGTTTAAATGTAATGTAAACAGCCTGCCTGGGCTGAATAATAACCAGGGGTTTAAAGCAAAGTGGCTATTTGGGAAAGCATTGTTGCAGCAATTATGCAGTTGAATGTCGAATGGCGCGATATCATTGATATTGTGATAATGTCGTATGTTTTTTATCGTTTAATCCTGATAATTCGCGGTACCAGGGCAGAACAGCTGGTTAAAGGGTTGATCATTCTTCTTCTTGCCATGGTAATCAGTGATCAGGTTGGTTTTGATGCATTCAACTGGACCCTGCGCCAGGTTATGACAATCGGCTTAATTGCTATTCCAATTGTTTTCCAGCCGGAGCTGCGCCGGGCCCTTGAACACCTGGGCCGTGGGAAGATATTTAAAACACCTTACTGGAACTGGAGCGCCCAGGATTTTGACAACATGCTTAACGAGTTAACCAAGGCTATACCGGTTCTTGTTAAAAAGCGGATCGGTGCGCTCATAGTTATAGAACGAACAACCGGTCTTAAAGACTGGGTCAGTACAGGTATACCCGTTGAGGGAATAGTCACCGCTGAGCTGCTGATTAATATTTTCTTTCCCCGCAGCCCCCTTCATGACGGAGCGGTAATCATACAGGGCAACCAGATAGTGGCAGCAGGTTGTTATCTGCCTCTGACCGAAGATCCCACATTAAGTAAAGAGCTGGGCACCAGGCACCGGGCAGCAATAGGTATAAGTGAGAATTCTGATGCAGTCGCCATAGTAATATCTGAAGAAACGGGTATAGTATCAATAGCCCATGACGGAGTTCTGACCCGCTACCTTGATGAGAAAAAACTGAGAAATGTTCTTCGTGAGCTATTGTCTCCCGAACGTAATGAGGGGTTAAGTTTTTGGTCCCGGAGGGCGAATAAGTAATTATGGATAATTTTTTACGCAGCAACAACTTGGTTCGAATTATATCTTTATTTCTGGCAGTTATCCTCTGGCTGTTTGTCACGGGAGACAAAATAACCCGGACGACGCCGTCGCGAAAAGTATGGCAGGATGTTCCCTTGCGCATTGAAAACCTTAATCAGAACTATGTTGTAACCGATATACCTTCTTCAATAAATGTTACGCTGGAAGGACTTCCTGAAGCATTTGAAGATTTACCGGTTAACGAAATTGATGCTTTTGTAGATCTGTCAAACAAAGAAGCCGGTAACCACCTGGTTCGTGTCCAGGGAGCTCCTCCACGTGGGCTGACCCTGGTCCTGCTTGAACCGGAACAGGTAAGGGTTTCGATAGAAGAATATCGAAGTGAAGATTTTGAACTGGAAGTTGAACTAGTGGGAGAGCCGGCAAACGGATGGATCTTGGCAGATTTCTCAGTAACCCCGGAAGAGGTGTTGATCGGTGCGCCACATTCAATTTTTGAGCGAATCAGCCGTGTAGTATTGCTGGTTGATATAACAGGGATGCGTCTAATCGAGAGTATCGAGGCCACTCCGGTTGTTTATGATGAAGAGGGGAGCAGGGTTAACGGTATGGATATTGATCCCTCCCTGATTACAGTGCGTTTGGAGTTTGAGAGAGAGGTAGAACCGGAACAGACAGATGAAACTGAAAGTTAAATAAGGGGGATTCTTTTTGGGGAAACTATTTGGAACTGATGGAATCAGGGGTGTGGCCAACCGTGAATTAACCCCTGAGCTTGCTTTTAAAATTGGAAGAATTACAGCCTGGCTGCTGGGTCGTAATATTGAAAACCCGGTTTTTTTGATCGGGAAAGATACACGTCTCTCCGGGGCCATGCTGGAAAGTGCTCTGACGGCCGGTATAACGTCTGCAGGTGGGGAGGTGCATCTGCTGGGCATAACTTCAAGCCCCTCAGTAGCTTACCTTACCAGGCGGTTTTCCGCAGCTGCTGGAATAGTTGTTTCTGCCTCTCACAACCCGATTGAAGATAACGGGCTGAAAATATTTAACAGCAGTGGGTATAAACTTTCCGATGCCGTAGAGAATGAGATTGAAGAAATTTATTTCAGCGAGACTGGTCAGCTTTCACGTCCGGAAGGGGCAGGGGTTGGGCAGGTAATAGAAGGCGCTGATGAAGTGAGGCAGTATTTCGATTTTCTGCATGATCTATCTGTTCCCCTGTCCGGCTTAAAAGTTGTTGCTGATTGTGCTCATGGAGCGGTTTGCCGTATAGCCGGGGATCTGCTTGGTGAACTCGGCGCTGATATGGTCATGCTGCACGACAGTCCGGATGGAACTAAAATTAATGTCAGGTGTGGTGCAACTGATACCGGGGATTTACAAAAAGCTGTTGTTGAAAACAATGCAGCGCTTGGTCTGGCTTTCGACGGGGATGCCGACCGGCTGATAGCCGTCGATGAAAAGGGCAATGTTGTTGATGGTGATGCTGTGATGGCTGTATGTGCCTTAAGTATGCTGCAAAAAGATACATTGAAGAATAATACCCTTGTAACTACCGTAATGAGTAACGGAGGGCTTGATATCCTTGCTGAACACAACCGGATAACTGTTGTCCGTACAGCTGTGGGTGACCGCTATGTTTTAGAGAAAATGCTTGAAGGCGGGTTTAACCTCGGCGGGGAGCAGTCTGGTCATATAATCTTCTCTGATCACGCCACCACGGGGGACGGTCTTTTAACTGCCATTGAATTGCTGAAAATAGTTCAGGAAAAACAGCGTCCCCTTTCAGAACTTGCCTCGGTTTTGGAAAGGCTTCCACAGGTTTTAGTTAATCAAAAAGTAGGCAGTAAAAATGGCTGGTCTGAAAACCCCAGGATCAGGGAGGCTCTCAGAAAAGTTGAAGCAGAGCTCGGTCGGCATGGACGGATTCTTGTTCGTCCTTCGGGAACAGAACCGAAAATACGGGTTATGATTGAGGCCCCGTTGGAACAGGATAAACTGGAAGAATACGCTTTTTCACTGGCCAATGTTATTGCCAGGGAGCAGGGGTAAAAGCTGATTATTGAATAGATAAAGGGAATATCCGGTTAAATTGCCTGCCCGGAAGAACCTAAACTTTAACTGGGGGAATTAGGATGTGTGGTATTGTCGGTTATGCGGGAAGGAAAAATGCTTCCTCAATAATTATAGATGGATTGAAAAAACTTGAATACCGCGGTTATGATTCAGCAGGATTGGCCCTTCAAGTGGATGGCAAACTTATTGTCACCAAGGCTGCCGGGTCGGTTGCGTCCCTGGAGTCCAGGCTTGACCTTTCTGTTGAGTCAATCGTGGGTATCGGCCATACCCGCTGGGCAACTCACGGGGGGCCATCAGATGAAAATGCTCACCCGCATAGCAGTTGCAATGGCGAGATAGCCCTCATTCATAATGGTATTATCGAGAATTATCAAGTCTTAAAAAATGAACTAATGAAGGGAAACCGCCATCATTTTAGTTCAGAAACTGACTCTGAAGTGCTTGTCCACCTGATTGAAGAGTATTATAGTGGCGATTTGCTTGCTGCCGTTCGCAAAGCTCTGGAAAGGGTTACGGGTTCCTACGGACTGGTGGTGCTTTCATCCTGTGAACCGGGGCGGATTGTTTGCGCCCGTCGCGATAACCCGCTGGTTATCGGCATTGGTGAAAAAGAAAACTTTGTAGCCTCTGATATTCCGGCCTTATTATCCCATACACGCAAAGCCCTGATTCTGGAAGATGGAGAAACCGCTTCGGTAACTGCCGACCGGGTTGAGCTTTTTGACAGTAGCGGATCGCCCCTGGTCCGGGAGTTTTTGAACATATCCTGGGATATTGATGCCGCGGAAAAAGGCGGCTTTGAACATTTTATGCTTAAGGAAATTATGGAGCAGCCGGCAGCTATTAAAGAGACGATGCGCCAGAGAATCGATGCGGAATCAGGGAAAGTAGTTCTAGACGAACTTGGTATTGATCACACTGCCCTAAAGAAGCTGGAAAGAATTCATATTGTAGCCTGCGGCACGGCTTTTCATGCCGGCCTGCTTGGGAAAAAAGTAATCGAGAAACTGGCTGGAATAGCTGTTAACGTTGATGTTGCATCGGAGTTTCGATACGGCCAGCCTCTATTGGGTAAAAATGAACTGGTAATTGTGATCAGCCAGTCCGGTGAAACAGCCGATACTCTGGCTGCCTTACGCCTGGCCCGGCGGGAAGGATTAAAAACCTTGGCTATTACCAATGTTGTCGGCAGTTCTGTATCGCGGGAAGCCGATCACGTCTTTTACACCTGGGCAGGACCGGAAGTAGCGGTTGCCTCCACCAAGGCGTACCTGACCCAGCTAATTGCGCTCTATCTTCTTGCCCTTCACCTGGGTGAATTACGGGGCACTATTACTCAGGAAACTTACACGAAGCTTATAACTGCTCTCAAATCGCTGCCGGGGCAGCTACAGCAGGTATTAGCAGAAGATAATTTAACAAGATTAAAGGATTACTGCCGGCATCTTGCCGGTTGGGACAGCGCTTTTTTTGTCGGCAGGGGTTTTGATTATCCCGTAGCCATGGAAGGGGCTCTTAAGTTAAAAGAGATCTCTTATATCCAGGCTGAAGCCTATGCTGCCGGTGAGTTAAAGCATGGTCCCCTTGCCCTGATTGTAGAAGGAGTGCCGGTAATAGCCCTTGCTACACAGGAGGCTATCCTGGATAAAATATTGAACAACATCCAGGTTGTAAAGGCTCGCGGCGGTAAGGTTTTTGCCATTACCCAGGAAGGTTTTGACATGGTAAGCCCGCATGTGGATGCAGTACTTTATTTGCCTCGCACTGAAGATATTCTTGCCCCCGTGCTTAGTGCAGTTCCTACCCAGCTTATTGCTTATTATGCTGCTGTAGATCGCGGAAGCTCGGTTGATAAGCCTCGGAACCTGGCCAAGAGTGTTACCGTGGAATAAGGTTTTCCAATTGCCTGGATGCTATTTTGGGTTTGCGGTATAATTTACCTGGCAGCGGCAATTTGCGATCGTGATCAATTAATAATTGCCATAAGCGTTTTTCACTTATCGCAGTGACTCACTTTCTTCTGCCGCTTAAAGATAAAGTTCTCACAAAGGAGATTTCTATGACGGAGAGAAATGAAGATGATTTAAAAACAAATTTTATCTATACAATGATCAGGGAAGACCTGGAACGGGGTTTGCTGGAAGGAACCCAGGTTCATACCCGTTTCCCGCCCGAACCTAATGGTTACCTGCATATCGGACATGCCAAGGCTGTGCTGTTAAATTATGGTATATCAAGAGACTTTAAAGGCATGTTTAACTTGCGCTTTGATGATACAAACCCGATTAAAGAAGAGCAGGAGTTTGTTGATTCAATTATTGAGGATATTCGCTGGTTGGGAGCGGAATGGGAAGACAGGCTCTATTTTACTTCTGATTATTTTGAAATTAAGTATGAATTTGCCCTGTGCCTGATCAGGGCCGGCAGGGCATATGTTTGCGATCTAAGTCCTGAAGAAATCAGAAACTACAGAGGAACTCTTACAGAGCCGGGAAAAGAAAGCCCTTATCGCAAACGTTCTGTTGAAGAGAACCTTGATCTTTTCGATCGAATGCGCCGCGGAGAATTTGAAAACGGCAGCAGGGTTCTCAGGGCAAAAATAGACATGACTTCAGGAAATCTAAATATGCGCGACCCGGTTCTTTACCGTATACTTCACGCTGAACATCATCGCACGGGCGATAATTGGTGTATTTACCCCATGTATGATTTTGATCATCCTTTTTCTGATGCCCTGGAAGGGATTACTCATTCACTCTGTTCGATAGAATATAGCGATCATCGTCCACTTTATGACTGGATTGTCGATAACGCCATTGAACTGATGCCTGAAGTAATTAAATTTCGATCAAGACAGACCGAATTTGCCCGCCTGAACATGACTTATACTGTTATGAGCAAGCGGAAATTGAGGAGGCTGGTTGAAGAAAACCATGTGGCAGGGTGGGATGATCCACGGATGCCTACCATAGCCGGTTTGCGCCGGCGCGGGGTTACCCCTGAAGCAATTGCTGATTTTCAGAATAAAGTGGGCGTTTCAAGGTCGGATAGTACTGTAGATCTGGCTCTTCTGCAACACTGTATTCGCCAGGATCTGGAATCAAAAGCCAACCGGGTAATGGCGGTTCTGGACCCTGTAAAAGTAAAAATAATTAACTGGCCTGAAGATAAAACAGAAATGGTCGAAATGGAAAATATGCCTGGTAACAATAGCGCCGGAACAAGAATGGTCCCTTTTTCCGGAGAAATATTTATCGAACGTGATGACTTCATGGAAGAACCGCCGAAAAAATTTTTCCGCCTTGCTCCGGGCCGGGAAGTGCGCCTGAAGGGAGCTTACATAATCTGTTGCGAAGAAATAGTTAAAGATGATGCCGGGAATATTACCGAGCTGCGCTGCAGCTACGATCCCCGCACTAAAAGCAACGAAGATACCAGCGGTAAAAAAGTAAAAGGAGTTATTCACTGGGTTTCAGTGAAACATGCTGCCAGAATTGATGTCAACCTTTATGACAACCTGTTTACTGTGGAAAATCCTGAAGAAGATGATGAAAAAGATTTTACTGATCATATCAACCGGCAGTCACTGGTAACCTGTAAAAGTATTCCTGCCGAGCCTGCAGTAGTTGAAGCTGTTCCCGGGAGCCGTTTCCAGTTTTTACGCAAGGGTTACTTTTACTATGACCCCCGGACTTCAGCTGAAGCGAAACCGGTTTTTAATCGAATTGTTGCCCTGCGGGACAGCTGGGCCAGGATTAAGAAATAAAAAACTATAGTAGCCTAAATAAACAGGGGTACCCTCTTCAGGAATGCCCCTGGTTGTTATTATTTACATTAATCCATGGTATAAGTAAGATTAGTTGCTAATCAACATTGAGAAACCAGAGCCCGGCAACACGGTTGTCGTCATCAAAAACGACCCTGATATTCATCTTTTCGCCGTCAAAGGCGGTTAAGGTATTTACTGCCCTGTAGTCTTCTACAGCTTCAACCTTCTTTTCGATCTCGCCCTGGTAAGGTCCGGTTCGGGTTAGAAGGTTTTGCCAGGCTTTCTCAAGCTGTTTGGTAGGCATTGCTTTCTTCATATCGGTGTTGAAAAAGGAGGCGGCTTTTTCGTAATCCTCTGCCACCAGGTTAGAAATGAATTGAGCAGAAAGATCGGTAATCTCACCATCCAGAGGCGGCCCAGCAGGCTCAGGTTCACTGCTGCAGGAAACAATAAATAAGGCTGCCGCCACCAAGCATAGAAGAATATAACTTTTTTTAATAAACATCATTATCTTCCTTTCGTCAAGCGATAGGATGTTTTCTTGTCCCATACTATAATAGGATTATTAACCTGATATTGCAACAGTATAAACCAAGGGGTAAGAGGACCGGAAGGAGTAAAATGGAAAAGCGTTACACAATAGAGTATAAGAACCGTGTCATCCCATTTATCGTTACCAGGAAAAAAGTACGCAACATTAATATCAGGATCAGACCTGATTCCACTGTCTTTGTTTCGGCAAACAAGTTAGTTCCCATTGAATACCTTGAGGAACTGGTGCTGAAGAAGGCCGAATGGATTATTAAAAACCTGAAAATTATTGATCAAAAAAATAATGGCAGTAACATGCATCACTTCATTTCCGGGGAAATAGTCGATTATATGGGCAGAGAGTGTACTCTGCAGGTGATAGAAACTGATCAAATAGCGAAGGCTGAACTTGAAAATGGAATTCTAAAATTATATGTATCTCGGGGGAGCAGCCGGGAATGCCGTGAAGAGTTGGTCAATCAGTGGTACAGGGAAGAAGCCATCCCGGTATTTAATAACGCTTTGGAAAGACTGCTTCCTGTGGTGGCAGCCCATGGAATTGAAAAGCCGGATTTGAGAGTAAGAAGAATGAAAACAAGGTGGGGTTCCTGTTCGTGGGCAAAAGGCAAGATCACGTTAAACAGTGAATTACTTAAAGTTCCCCAGCCCTGTATTGACTACGTTATCATGCATGAACTGGCTCATTTCAGGCATCACGGGCACGACCAGTCTTTTTATAGTTTTCTGGATATGGTTATGCCCGACTGGCGGGAACGTAAAAAAATGCTTAAAGAATATTCACTTTAAATCAGGGGATCATTTCACCAGAGGCCCGGGATCAGGCGGTAAGGTACTTTAACACTGTATTCTTTATACCCTGGAAGTTCTTTTTTTAGAAAAGCATCCTCAAGGGCAGTGCGTATAATGTAACCAATAACCACAGCCATGGCTGGGATTAAAGCCTGATGGGAGCCGAGAATGAAAGGTGTTGCCGCTATACTGATTATTCCACCGCTATAACCGGGATGACGGATATACTTGTAAGGTCCTCCACCGGCCACTTGGTGATTTCGTTCATGCTGAATACGCACAGTGGCTGAAAAGTAATTGTTTGCAGCCATTGACCATGTTCCCAGCAGGCCTCCCAGGATAAAAACCAGGAGGGCGAAAGATGATACAGCAGCATTGAAATCGCCGGACCATCCTAACCTTCTGTCTAACCCTGCTATTATCAGGGTCAACAGGGGACCGATAATTGCGACAAATACAGACAGGTAAGTATCCCACTTTTCTGTTCCTTCCTGCATTTGGGAACGTTCAGCAAGTAACCTGCTATCCGTAAACAGACCGTTTGCGGCAATAATTAAAAGCATGGATGCCAGATAAAACCATGCGGCGCTCCAGTTATATTCACCGGCAGTTAAGAAAAGCGCCAGGGCGCTGATCAGAAGGCCCAGTATATATTTTACCCACCATTTGCCAACTCCTGCAGGTTTATTATTTTGCATGGTGAATATTATCTCCTTTTGCAGTAAATGTAATATGTCAGGGTATGGCAATAACAGGAATGGGGACAGCATTTATTCTTATGCACTCCCCTGATGTCGGTTTGCACCTGGCTAAACTGTTAAAGCCTGTGCCTAAAAGACATTTTTAAAAATAGTTATACATGGTAAAACCAAGAGCCAGGCTGAGCAAGATCAAAATTAAGGCCAGGGCCAGGCTGATAATAATTAAGATTCCCTGCACTTTAAAATAAGTATTCAGGTTCGAGGTAAAAAGGTTAAACTGGGTTGGGTCAACCTCATCGGTGGGGCTTGCTACCAGGGTGTCTGCATTTTGCTGGGCGCTGCGCAGTTTAATGCCCAGTATGACCATGATAACGCCCGGAATGGCACCTATAACAAAAGCAAAAACCCCGGCAATGGCAGACAGAACCCCGGCGATAATTGTCATAATACCGACAAAACCCATCCATCCACTTAGCTGTTTTAATGTTTCCCTGTCCATATTATTCTCCTTTCAAATAATGCTGCTTAAATAATTCTTTATCATTTTGCAGTTTACCTTTTTTTCCGTGTATTGATTAAGAACAGGTCAATGTTTATGATAACAGAAAAAAATAATTGTATAACAGAAAAATTTTATTTACAAACAATAAATTTTATCCTATAATGATGTCACACCAGAAAAAGGAGTGGTAAAACATGGTTAAATATACAGGCAAAAAATCAGCAGCATCGTTTCTTACAGTTTTGCTTGGTCTGGCCTGGTATGCAGGAATAGCGCTTGGCTTGTTTTTTATCGGGCTACAGATTTATTTTTATATTGGCAATGCGCAGTGGCCGGGTGAATCGATGATGCTGCAGATAGAAACAACAGGGATGATCTTCAGGTTTACAGAAGGTTTTCAGTTTCCTGTCGGGGATTCCCTGCTGGTTTATCAGTTTACCTTTGTGCTGCCCCTGATCGTTATTGGCCTATTTATAATTTATCACCTGAAAAAGATTCTTGCTTCGCTCGCTGGTGAAGAGCCCTTTTCAGTTGAAAACGGCAGCAGAATCAGGTATATCGGCTGGGGTGTTATAGCTGCATCGTTTATTAAAGCGATACTCAGTTTTCTTCTGGGAATTTATTTTTCCAGGGTTATTGTTCTCCCCGGTTTGGAAGTAAGTGCCAACTTACGTTTGATTGATTTTGGCGGCATTTTGGCCGGCTTGTTAATTCTGATCCTGGCAGAGGTATTCAGGCATGGGGCAGTTCTCCAGGAAGATCAAAATCTAACAGTATGAGAGGAGCCCGTTAGATGGCAATCATTGTAAGGCTTGACCGTATGATGGCTGATCGTAAAATATCATTGACCGGGCTGGCCGATAAAGTTGGTATTACCATGGCCAACCTGTCATTACTGAAAACAGGCAAGGTTAAGGCAATCAGGTTTTCAACCCTGGAAGCTCTCTGCCGGGAACTGGATTGCCAGCCAGGAGATTTACTGGAATACGAGCAGTAGCTCTATAAAATATAAAGTCAGCAGGAACAATATTGGAGGAGACAGGTTAGCAACCCATCCCCTTCAATATCCTGAACAGGATAAAAAGCCTTTCACTGATCATCTCGTCGTCTTTGCTCAAAGCCTCACTGAACAGTTTAATATCCTCATCTATCATTTCATTACCGGTGCAGATTTCAAGGCTCATTGCATCACCTTGCAGGCCAATTCTCTCCAGCAAAGTATTAGTTTGATCATAAAGCTTTTCAAACCGGTAAGCCTCACGAAAATGCTGCACGGCTCTGCAGACCATTATAGCTAGATCAAGAACGCGATGCATGGGCATTTCTTCCGACTGGCGGGACCACTTTTCTCCAGTATGCCGCCATACTTTTGCCGAAATGTCTACCTTGCCGCGATCGTTCCACTGGGCCAGGCCCAGCGAAAGACCTTTGGCATCAGACTCATACGCATAACGACCGTCTACGTTCTCATAGTTTTCTACCACGAAAACTGGCTTATGCTTCAGTGTGGTTGGAATTTTCATTACTTAAACGCTCCTTCGTATTACTAAATTAGTGAATTACTAAGTTAGTATAATTCATTAAGTAACTTCTGTCAAGATAGGTTAAAAAGGATAAAAAAAGAGCCGGTCTGCTTACGACCATGGCTCTGATCCCGATTCAGTTTGTTTTGTATCATAACCTGTGTCTATATATTCAGGTACCAGGTGGCGATCGAAAAATAAATTAAAACACCTACTATATCTGCTATTGAGGTCACTAGCGGCCCGCTTGCAGTGGCCGGGTCAATATTTACCTTACTGAAAATAAAAGGAAGGCACATACCCATGGTACTGCCAACCAGAACAACTGCGATCATGGAAAGCGCTACAACAACAGCTATGTCAATCCCACCCCTGAAATAGCCCACTGCCAGAACGGCAACTCCTAAAATAATACCGAGCGGCAAAGCGGTTATCACTTCTTTTTTCAGCAGCCTGAACCAGTTTTCAATTTTTACTTCACCCAGGGCCATGGCTCTGATCATCAACGTCGCAGCCTGTGCTCCCGCATTGCCGGCACTGTCAATAAGAAGCGGCATAAAGAAGACCAGGGCGATTACAGCATGTATAATCTCCTCAAAATGGGCTATAGTTGCCCCTGAAAAAATATTAACAAATATTAACAGCAAGAGCCAGGGCAGTCTTCTTCTGATCAGAAAGAAAGGACTGGCATCCAGCACATTCATATCTATTTTACCAATGGTTGCCATTTTGTGGAAGTCTTCCGTGTTTTCTTCTTCAATAACATCAACAATGTCATCAACAGTGATTATGCCAACCAGGCGGTTTTCATTGTCAGTTATCGGCATGGCGATCAGGTCGTATTTTTTAATTAAGTCGGCCACATCTTCTTTGTCGTCTAAAGTGTTAGCATGAATTATTTCTTCGCGCATAATCTCTTTGATTTTCTTTTCCGGTGGGGCTATAACCAGGTCTCTCAGCGATAAAACTCCTTCCAGGTGCCTGGCTGAATCTGTAACATAGCAGGTATAAATAGTTTCCTTGTCGAGAGCAATGCTTCTAACCTTCTCAAGAGCCTGCAGGGCGGTCATTTCTTTTTTAAGATCAACAAACTCGATGGTCATTAGGCTGCCGGCTGAGTCTTCCGGGTAATTCAAGAACTGGTTGATCAGTTTTCGCTCCGTATCGGTAGAATTACGCAGAATGCGTTTCACCACGTTGGCAGGGATTTCCTCCAGAAAGTCAATCTTGTCATCAAAATTGAGATCATCCAGGATATCCTGCAGTTCTTTTTCATTAACAAGAACATATAAATCAGACTGGCTTTCTGAAGAAATCTCTGCAAAAACATCGGCAGCAATTTCTTTCGGCAGAAGCCTAAAAACTAACAGGGTGGTTTTGGGGTCTAGTTCATCAAGAAGTTCGGCGATATCGGCTATGTGGGCCTTAGCTAACTCTTTTTGCAGAGAGGTATAATTTTTCTTCTCTAATAATTCATTGATCAATTCTTTATTCATAGTAAAGCCTCCTTATCTTTTAGTCGGGAGGCTTTACTGAAAAGCAACAAGAAGCCTCCCTGCAGGAGGCTTCTTTAGATCATAGTGGAATGATGCACATCTGTGCAATGCAGGCCTCCTGCTGGTTTAAGTAAAAGTTGGTACTGTGCGAAGGTCCGCTATCCATCTAATCACCTCGAGTATCATTATGTTGTTCCTGCCGGGTGATGCAGGCCTGACCCGTATTACCTGTTTTTACCTGCGCTATCTATTATATTAACCTTACTCATTTTTATATGTCAACTTATTTATTGTTACTGTGTCTGCTCAGTGATATTGTTACCCGGAAACTGTTCAGTTTAAACTGGGATATTGTTAAACCGTGGGTATGTATCTGGTTAAATGGCTTTGAGTATTATATTGACAGGAGAAAACAAACTGATTATAATTACAAATGAACAATTACTCATGTGTTCATGTGAGGAAAAGAGGTGTCGATTGATGAATGATCAGGATAATGAGAAGCTGCAGTGCGACTGCACCGTTGTGCAGAGAGATGTTGTGGAGAAGGTTCGCAGTATAATGCCGCCGGAAGAAAACCTTTATGATCTGGCTGAATTTTTCAAGGTTTTTGGAGATTCGACCCGGATTAAAATTATTTGGGCCCTTGTAGAAGAAGAGATGTGTGTATGTGATATAGCCTTCCTCCTTAATATGACTCACTCGGCTATATCGCATCAGTTGCGGGTTCTTAAACAGTCCCGCCTGGTAAAACCTCGCCGCGAAGGGAAGAATATTTTTTACTCACTCGATGATCAACATATTGAAGCAATCTTTAAACAGGGTCTGGACCACATCAATGAATAAACAAAAAAAGGCAAATAAAGTCCCGAATAAAACAAATGGAACTGAAACATGCAACTGCAGTGGCAGTTGTGATACCCGGGCTGCAGGGGAAGATAGTTCTCCGAATTTTAGAAAGAAAGCTGCTCTCTATACGCCCGGCATTCTCTTATTTGCCGCCGGTATATTTATAGCTGAAAGTGTGGCAATAAAGCTGATACTGTTTGGTGCTGCCTATCTGATCTTTGGCGCCTCAGTTCTGCTGAAAGCCGCCCGAAATATTGCCGTCGGAAAAATATTTGATGAAAATTTTTTAATGTCAATCGCTACTCTGGGTGCATTTGCAATAGGTGAATATCCTGAAGGAGTGGCGGTAATGCTCTTTTATCAGGTTGGGGAGTTGCTTCAGGATAAAGCAGTTGATCGTTCAAGACGGTCGATCAGCAGCCTGATAAACATTCGCCCTGACTATGCCAATTTACAAAAAGAGGGGAAGACGGAAAAAGTAAGCCCCTCTGAGGTCAAAAGTGGTGATATAATTATTGTCCGTCCCGGTGAACGTATACCTCTTGATGGTAATATACTTGAAGGCCGGTCGTCAGTTGATCTTTCTGCCCTGACCGGGGAGACTTTGCCCCGTGATGTTGCAGATGGTGACGAAGTGCTATCAGGTTCTGTAAACCAGGGAGGACTGTTGAAAGTGCAGGTCAGCAGTGAGTACAGCCGTTCTACGATCAGCAGAATTTTATCCCTGGTTGAAAATGCTTCAGCGCGCAAGGCCCGCACAGAACAGTTTATTACTCGCTTTGCTGCTTATTATACTCCTGCTGTGGTTTTCATTGCCCTGGCTATAGCGTTTTTACCGCCCCTATTACTGGCCGGGCAGGAACTTTCAAGCTGGGTATACCGGGCTCTTGTATTCCTGGTTATATCCTGCCCCTGTGCCCTGGTTATTTCAATTCCGCTCGGTTTTTTCGGGGGTATCGGGGGCGCTTCACGACGCGGTATCCTGGTTAAAGGAGGTAACTACCTCGAGGCGTTAAGTTCTATTGATACTGTAATTTTTGATAAGACCGGTACCCTTACGCATGGCTTATATGCTGTAGAGAAAGTTGAACCGGCTGAAGGATTCAGCATCGATCAGTTACTGCATTACGGGGCTGCTGCAGCATTACATTCATCGCACCCGGTTTCCCGTTCGGTTTTTCGCGCCTGGCCAGAGCCGGTTGACCATGAAAAACTTTTTCAATACCGGGAAATACCTGGTCGGGGTATTCGGGTTAAGTATGGTAACAATCGAATCGTAATGGGTAATCGTGAAATGCTTGCTGAAGAGGGAATAGCTGTTGAGCCCGACAGGGACCAACGGGCCAGGGTATTTCTGGCTGTTGATGGGCGCTACGGTGGTAGTATTATTGTCTCTGATCAGCTCAAAGAGGATGCAGTTACCGCGGTTGATCAACTTAGAAAGCTTGGAGTAAACAGGATAGTTATGCTAACCGGCGATAAAAAACAGGTTGCCGGGGCTATCGGTCGCCGGCTTAACCTGGATCAGGTTTATTCCGGCTTGCTCCCGGATCAGAAACTGGCAGTGATCGAACAGTTGGAGAAACAGAAGAATAGCAGGAGGAAAAATGTCTTTGTCGGAGATGGCATTAATGATGCCCCTGCCCTGGCCCGTGCTGAAATTGGTGTGGCAATGGGTGGAGTTGCTTCAGATGCAGCTATTGAGGCAGCTGACATTGTGCTGATGACAGGCCAGCCATCAAAACTGGTTGAGGCAATCAATATAGCCCGTAAAACCAGGAATATAATTATGCAAAACGTAGTGCTTGCTCTCGGAGTGAAAGCCTTGATTATGACACTCGGCCTCCTGGGTTTTGCTTCAATGTGGGGAGCGGTTTTTGCCGATGTCGGGGTGGCCTTGATTGCTACCGTGAATGCAATCAGGGCCATGCATTAATAACCGGGTTTTATGGTGATCATTATATTTCTTTTTTATTTATTTGGTTGATTTATTTACAGCAAAAATGTATAGAATTAAACCTGCACCCAGGGCAAGCATGGTCAGGGGGCAGGGTAAACCCCAGTCCGGGTTGATAATATTGGGTATGCCGGCCATGGCAAGAATGCCGTCCAGAATAAACAGTGCCCCGGCGATTACCAGGAGAAGTTTTGAGATAAAAAACATAATATCACCTTCCTTGATGGTTTGATTTTAAAGGTTTAGTTTCATTGATCCAATCAGGTTTCTTTAATCCCTTTGATATGTTAATATTTTCATATGCATAATCAACCTGCTGCTGTGCAGGCAATGGTTAATTGAAATGTCAGTGGTATCAATAGTATAGCATAAAGAAAAGTGTTCGGGGGAGGTGCAGATTATGGGTATCACCATTCTTGTAATTGTTATAATAAGCTTTTTAGTATATTATTTCTGGAAGCACAACCGCTGGGGTGTAGGCAAAAAATATGCACTGCGCCAGGATGCCCGCCGCCTGTTCAATATTGAACATGATGCGGCAGATGAGATAATCGACAGGCAGATTGAAGTTCTTAAAAAAAACCATCCCGGCCATACTGAAGAATGGTACCTGGAAAAAGTAATATATGACCTGGAAAGAGATCGTTAGCTTTCACTTTTCAACTAACCATGCAGCTCTGTTTAAAACAGAAGGGAATAACATAAAATGGATATCGCAGAGATTAAATTCAGCCTGAGGCAATGGCGCTTTTCCGATGCAGAACAGCTTGCGGTAATAGCAAATAATAAAAGAATATATGATAACCTCTCCGATGCTCTTCCTCACCCCTATGGAGTGGAAGATGCGGAAAAGTTTATTCGATCTTCGCTTGAAAGCGATACCGGCACACTTTTATTTGCCATTGAAATAAGCGGAGCTGCAGCCGGTAGTATAGGTGCTCATTTTCAGAAAGATGTTTACCGTAAAAGTGCCGAAATAGGCTATTTCCTGGCAGAAGAATACTGGGGCAGGGGAATTATGCCTGCAGCGATATCCGAACTGACTGATTACACCTTTAAGAATTACGATGTTATCAGGTTGTATGCCCGGCCCTATGCACGTAACAGTGCTTCAAGAAGAGCCCTTGAAAAAGCCGGTTTTCAGCTGGAAGGAATATTAAAAAAATCTGTTTATAAAAATAACAGGTATGAGGACAGCTGTATGTATGCCTTAATTAATTCAAATGATTAAAGAACAGGGGGAGGTCCCGTGAAAGCGCTAATTATTTCTGACCTCGATTTTCAGACTGATATTTTTAAGCAGTTGAACAGCCTGATCACTGGTCATTTGCATGAGAAAGGTTTTTCTATAGAAAGAATTAAAATAGGCAGAAACGACCTGGCTTTTTGCAGAGGCTGTTTTAACTGCTGGGTTAGAAAACCGGGAGAATGTATAATTGATGATAAAATGACAGAGATTAACCGCAGTTACATAAACGCTGATGCGGTATTTTTTCTCACCCCGGTTGTTTTCGGCCAGTTTAGCGCAAACATGAAGAATGCCCGTGACCGGTGGCTTCCGAACATGCTGCCCTTTTTTAAAATTAGACCTGATGGTTCAACAATTCATCCACCCCGTTACACTGAATACCCAAATTTACTGATTATCGGTTATGCTGACGATATTGTCGAAGAAGATATACAACTCTTTATCGATATTACCAAAGACCACCTGCGGGAAACAGGGGTATATTTTTTCAAAGGCGAGAATGAAAAAGCGGATTTAATAAATACACTGGACAGAACTGAACTGGCGAAGGTGAGAGGGATACTATGAGTGCGGATAAAAAAAATATTGTTATGATCAGTGCCAGCCCAAAAACAGGAACAGAATCAACTTCAGCTTTTCTGGCTGACCTGCAGGCAAGGATTTTTAGAGAAATGGGGTTCTCCACCTTAAGGCTGGATGTGCGCGGGAGCATGGTCAGGGGGAGTGTTGAAAGTGATTATGCCGCTATGCTGGAAGCTGATGCGATCATAATTACTTTCCCCCTTTATATTTATTGCCTGCCCGGTATGCTGATGCGTTTTCTTCAGGATTATACTGACTTTTGCAGGGAGGCAGGAAGAAAAAACTCCGGAACCAGGGTTTATGCTGTTGCCAACTGTGGTTTTGCCGAAGCATGGATAAACCGTGAAGCGATTGGTGTTGTCAGCAGCTTCAGCCGCAGTATCGATGCCATGTTTCGTTTTGGTCTCCTGATCGGTGGCGGTGGAATGCTGGTCGGCACCTGTGATGCCCCCTTTATGAGAAAAACTATGGGGCGCATCAGTGGAACCTTCATAAAAATGGGTGAGGATATAAAAAATGCATGTACAGATCAGGCAGAAAATATTCTTGTTGAAGCCGGCATACCACAACGATTGTATAATTTCATGGGCAACAAGGGCTGGGTTATTGCAGCTAAAAGTAATAACTTGAAAAAGAAAGATTTGTTCAGGAAACCATACCAGCCCGGCAACTCCGGGGAAAGCGGCTAATAACCCGGTTTTATAGGTTATTTAGGATTTCTATCCTTGCTTTTTTACTTAACCCGTTTAGAATCAAGGCATGCGATTCGTCAATCAGCTCTTTCAGCAGGTCATCAGTTACTTTTCCGTCGAGATAGATTGAATTCCAGTGTTCCTTGTTCATGTAGTAGCCCGGTTTAATATCTCTATATTCATCCCTCAATAGCTGGCCGTGTGATGGCTCAAGCTTCAGAGTTATTATATCTTTGCCTTCTTTATCATGGCCCACCATGACAAACATTTTGCCCTTTAGCATGTAACGGGTGACTTCCCACTCTTCCTTAAAATCTTTTTCCGCTCCCTGTTTTGTTTTGCAGTAATCATCAAGCCAGCCGTATTGCATATTGCCACCCCCACTTTAGAAATAAACCCATAATAATTATATATGATTACGTTCTGCCTGGTCATCTTTTTTCCGTAGCGGCCATTATTATCCTGGAGTATAATTAATACATAATAAATATTGTGAGGGAAAGACAATGGCAAACAGTTTAAAAGCCCTGGGGTTCACTCAACACAACTTGCAGGAAGCTGCATCACACGAAGGATTTTATCCGGGCCGGGTTATTTCACAGTATAAAGATTACTACAGGGTGGCAACTGAAAAGTCAGAAATGGTTGCCGAGGTTGCAGGCAAACTGCGTTATAATGCCCTGACCAGTGCTGATTATCCGGCAGTGGGCGACTTCGTGTTAGTTGACCGTGAAGAAGGAGAAGCGGGCAATGCAATTATTCACCATATCTTAAAACGGAGAAGTATTTTTGAAAGAAAAGCTGCCGGAACCGGTCAGGAAACACAGGTAATCGCCGTTAATATCGACACAGTCTTTATCTGTATGGCATTAAATAATGATTTTAACCTGCGCCGGCTTGAACGTTACCTTGCTATAGCCTGGTCAAGTGGAGCTGTGCCGGTTGTAGTGTTGACCAAAGCCGACCTTAGCGATGATATAACTGATAAGCTGAACCAGGTGGAAACTGTTGCTTTAGGTATTGATGTGCTGGTGACAACCAGTCTTACCGATGACGGTTATTTGCCGATTAAAAAGTATATTGCAAACGGTAAAACAGTTGCTTTTATCGGTTCTTCCGGGGTCGGCAAATCGACCCTGATCAACCGTTTGCTTGGCGTCGATTTAATTGAAACCAGGGAAACCAGGAAGGATGATAAGGGCAGGCATACCACTACCAGGAGGGACCTGATCCTGGTTCCTTCGGGGGGAGCGGTAATCGATACACCCGGTATGCGTGAACTGGGAGTGGAGAGTGCCGATCTGGGTAAAACTTTTGCTGACATAGACGAGCTGGCAATGAAATGCCGGTTTAACGATTGCACGCACAGCAGTGAGCCGGGCTGTGCTGTATTGAAAGCTGTTGCTGACGGAGAAATATCGGAAAAGCGCCTTGAGAATTACAGGAAACTACAGAAAGAAGCTGTTTATGAAGGGTTAAACGGCAGGCAGATAGAACAGGAAAAAATCAACAGGATGTTCTCCGGTTTCGGCGGTATAAAAAACGCTCGTAATTATATTAAGCATAAAAGCAAACGTACCCGCTAAACGGCCTTTACTTCATCAGTTTTGCTGCTTCCATGGCCAGCGAGGAGCGTTTGGTTTCTGTCAGGGTAATATGAGCATGCAGGGGGCTGTTTTTCATCTTTTCAACAGCCCAGGAAAGGCCATTGGTGCGTGAATCAAGAAACGGATTGTTAATCTGTTCCGGATCTCCAACCAGCACAATTTTTGTCCCTTCGCCAGCCCTGGTTATAATTCCTTTAGCCTGTTTAGGCGAAAGGTTTTGTGCTTCATCAATCAATATGTATTGGCCGACAATTGAGCGTCCCTGCAGGTAAGCAATAGCCTCGGTAACCAGTTTCCGTGATGAAAAGAGGTAGGATACTTTACCATCCAGCTCGCGTTCGTTTTCATAACGATCGGGATGTGAATCAACAAGCTGTTCCAGGTTGTCGTATATCGGCCGCATGTAGGGAGCTATTTTATCTATTTCGTCACCGGGCAGAAAACCGATATCTTCGCCCATGCTTACATTTGGCCGGCAGATCAGCATCCGGCGGTAAATGCTTTCATCCAGCACTTTTTCCAGGCCAACTCCCAGGGAAAGCAATGTTTTTCCGCTTCCCGTGGCCCCCATCAGGGTAACCATGGGTATGCTGTCATCCCGCAGTGCTTCACGGGCAAATTTCTGCAGCAGATTAAGTTTGAAACTGTAAAAATCGGGCCGGGAGTCCTTAAGTAAAACCATTCTCCCCTCCCTGAAGCGAGTTAATGCAGATTTTTGTGCATTAAGCGCTGATTTAAGGAGAAAGAATTTGTTTGTCGGGTTGGGATGGTCCGGCCAGGGGATTGTATTGTCCGAATACAACCGGTCAATAGTATTCTCTTCCACTTCCAACTCATCCCATCCCCTGTATTGTTCTTCTATATCGAATTCAACCTGTTCGTTGCGGTAATCCTGGGCGGATATACCAAGAACGTCGGCTTTTATCCGCAGGTAAACATCTTTTGTTACAATAATTACCGGTTGTCCGTTTTCCTGCAAGTTTTTTGCTACGGCCAAAATGCGGTTATCCCTTTTTTCTCCGGGCCAGGAGCAGGGTAGTAATGCGTCATCCACACAATTCATTTCTACACGTAATTCTCCGCCATTAGGCAGGGGAACTCCCTTGTTCAGTTCTCCGCTAGATCGCAGCTGATCTAAAAACCGGGCTACCCAGCGGGTATTGGCCCGGATTTCATAATCATTTGCTTTCTTCATATTGTCCAATTCTTCGAGAACACAGGCAGGCAGAACGATCAGGTTGTCTTTAAATCCAAGTACGGCATTGGGTGATTGCAGCAAAACACTGGTATCCAGGATGTATATTTTTTTCAAGTTATACCACGCCCCTTATTGGAATGGATATTCAATGATACTCCTTTCTGTTTTCTGCGCTATGCCCTATCCTATTCTTTGACAAAAGTAGGTGATTTCCTTCTCTAAATAATCAAGCTAATGTCTTCAATGATTAAAATAAAATGTTGACAGAATGGTTAATATAGTATATTGTATTAATACATTAATACAATAAGAAAATGAAGGTGATAAGATGATTAACCGGAGAGATATAACTATTTACATTGTTGTTGTATTTATAATAACTTATGCCCTTAATCTATACCTTTACCTGCAGGGTGGTCTTTTCTCTGTAGTTGCCCAGTTTGCCATGATGGGGCAGATGCTTATACCGGCCCTGGTTGCGGTTTTCATGATAAAAAGGAGCAGGGAAAGCTTTAAAAAATATGGTTTCACCTTTGGGGGGTTACGTTACTACCTGATCGCACTGCTGTTGATGATAGGCTACCACCTGGTATTTGTTTTAGTTGCCACAGCCCTTGGTTTGGGTAATCTTGTTTCCCTGACTGAAGGTTTTTCCATGATTGCCCCCGGTATCAATTTGCCGTTGTGGCAAATAATATTACTGATATTTGTCCTCGCTCCCCTGCAGAACCTGTTGTTCGGTTTCGGCGAGGAGTTCGGCTGGCGGGGTTACCTGACCGGCAAAATGCTGCCGGGTGGTTTGTTTAAAACAATTGTTTTCGTTGGTATAGTCTGGGGCTTGTGGCATGCCCCGGTAATCCTGATGGGACACAATTTCCCCGAGCATCCCCTGCCCGGGGTTTTCATCATGACCTTATCCTGCATTCCTCTGGGAGCGGTTCTGCTCTGGCTGCGCCTGAAATCGGGCAGTGCGGTAGTGGTCGGTTTTGCACACGGTGCCCTGAACGCAACTGTATTTTTGGGAGGAGCTTTTATCCCCACATCTTCAATGATCTGGAGCAACCCTCTCGGCCTGCTCGGCTTTCCCTTATTGGTTATTCTTGCTTACTGTCTTTTCCGTTTTTTCCCGGTTCCAGACAGTATCTCAGGCGGGGAATAACCAGGTTGTTGTCGACTACAGACCTTGTGGTGCCGACCTGTTCGGCACCCAGTTTTATATAAAAGGGCTTGGCACATGGGCTCGTAACCCAGTTTAATTCCTTTATCCCCTTCTGGCGGCACAGGTTGAGCATGTGATACCACATCTTTTTACCCACACCCCGTCCTATCATATCGCGCCTGACATAAAAAAAATCAAGTTCATTTACCCCGTTCTCTTCGATGCTGAAGAAACCGGCAACCTCACCTGCCCTGACAGCAACAAGAACGGTGTGGTTATCCAGGTAATTTTCACCCATTACAAATACTTCTGCGAAACTGGCCATATATTTTTCATCAAAACCCCAGTGAGCCTGGGCCTCGAAAGCCAATTTGTTTAAAGATACAATTTCATTTTCTTCTGCCTGACGAAAGATCATTGATGCCTCCTGAAAAAACCGCATCTATACGGTTTTTGTCCTTTCTTTTTTTTATATTATAAAGGAGCAGCCCCCAAATTGTCGAACTGTCGGGTAGTATATATTATTGACTGCAAAGGAGAAAAACCGGGCTGTGAAAATTATCATTGATGCCGATGCCTGTCCAAAAACGGTCCTTAATATTTGCTTAAACCTTGGACGGCAGTATGGTATTGCTGTCTGGACAGTAGCCAGCTATAAACATAATATAGTTTCCGATCATCATTTAACGGTTGATTCTGATTCCCAGGAAGCTGATTTAAAGATAATCAATATTGCCGCAGAAAACGACATTGTTATAACCCAGGACTGGGGATTGGCTGCGATGTTATTGGGGAAAGAGGCAAAGGTGGTAAACCCCGTCGGCAGGGAATACCGGTCTGAAAAGATAGAATTTATGCTTGAGGAGCGGGAAATAAAAGCTAAAGCCCGCCGTAGCGGAGTCAGGACCAGGGGGCCGGGAAAGCGAACTGCCAAAGATGACCGGCGCTTTCATCAATGTTTGGAAAATATTATTATTCGGCTGCTGCCGGATATCTCTTAAGCTGAAGTGTATAAGCTACGCTTTTCAACCTTTATTACTTTAAAGTGAGCCATACTACAATCTAGATATTCCGTCATATTAAAAACCTTTCACTTTTGTCGGACGAAAGGTCTTGACAAAGATGGGTGCACAAAATATTATAGTGGTGGTTGGTGGTTGGACCACAATAAGTTAGGAGGGATCTAATAGTGTCTGCAGGTAGCTTTAACGAGTCATATGATGCAGTAGTTATCGGCGCAGGTAATGGAGGGCTGATTGCCGCTGCAACCCTGGCAGAAAAAGGTGTCAAAACAATTTTATTTGAGCAGCATAACCTGCCGGGAGGATTTGCAACAAGTTTTACCAGGGGGAGATTTGAATTCGAACCTTCACTGCATGAGATATCTGATTTTGGCCCCCCTGAAGACAAGGGTAATGTGCGGATATTGCTAGAAGACAGGATCGGGCTAGATGCAGAGTGGATGAGAGTGCCCGAGGCATACAGGTTAATTATACCCGATGATGTTGGCGGGCGAATTGATGCAGTAATGCCCTTTGGGGAAGAAGCTTTTCTCGACAAAATGGAGGAATATGTGCCTGGTTCACGGCCTTCTGTGGTCAAATTCATCCGTTTATGTGAAGAGGTTGTTGATGCTTTCTCCTATCTTGGTCAATCCAAGGGTAACCCGGACAAGAAAGTATTGACCGGCACTTATGCCAACTTTCTCAAAACAGCATCCTACACCCTTCAGGATATTCTTGATGCGGTAAAAATGCCTTACCGGGCCCAGAAAATTATCACCGCTTACTGGTGTTACCTGGGGCTCGGGGTAAACCTGGTGAACTTTTCAATTTTTGCGGCTATGTTTTACCGTTATATAACCAGGGAGGCTTTTATTCCCAGGTATCGGTCACATGGTTATACTGCAGCTCTTGAAATGAAAATCAGGGAGCTGGGGGGCGAGATTCAATATAACACCAGGGTCGATAAAATTTTGGTTGAAGATGGACGGGTAGCCGGGGTGGAGACATCACAGGGCGATAAAATTAAAACCACTCGTGTAATTGCCAACGCCTCGCCTCATTCAGTTTACAGCAAATTAATATACCCGCAATCAGCTGTGCCGGAAATCGCCTATAAAACCTGTAATGCCAGGAAAGTAGGGTTTTCTGCTTTTGTAGTTTACCTCGGCCTGGATAAAAGCGCCAGTGACCTGGGTATTGATGAATACAGTTACTTTATTTACAGTATTCCGGATACCAATCATATTTACGATGCTTTCCACCGCCTGGAAAGGCCGGTTGGTCAGGCTACGGTATGCCTGAACAATGCCATACCCGATTGTTCTCCGGAAGGAACCAGTATTTTGTACCTGACAACCCTTTTTGACGGAAACTGCTGGAGTGACGTGAAGCCATCCGAATATTTTAATCTTAAGAATAAAATTGCTGAAGAAATGATTGATGAGTTTGAAAAAGCAGTCGGTGTTAATGTCCGGGACAGTATTGAAGAGATAGAAGTGGCAACCCCGGCCACCTTTGCCGGTTATACGGGCGCTTATAACGGCAGTGTTTACGGTTATGAACCTGTTCCCTGGGATTCGATAGTGCCGAGAATGATGACCATGAATGATGAAAAATATATCGGTGGTCTTGAATTTGCAGGTGGTTTTGCTTTCAGGTGTCACGGTTACTCGAGTTCCCTGCAGTCAGGTGAAACAGCAGCTCTGTTAACGTTCAGGGATTTGATGGAGGTGAAAAGTCAATGACCAAGGAAAAAATTGATATAAAAATCAAGCCGCTCGGTTTTCTCGATTTGCTTGCATTTAAGAAGTTGGTTCCCACCAGGAAGAAGAAAATAGCAGCGGCTGCAGCCGCACCTTTTCCGGGCAACCCCCCGGTAAATGCTCTTGCTGCTCAACTTCATCCTGAGGTGCAGCATCTTAAAGTATCTGAGGTGCGTGAAGAAACAGAGAATGTAAAAACATACAAGCTGGTTGCCGATACTGATCGGGGTACTGAACGGCTTGCCTTTTTCCGTCCCGGTCAGTATCTCAGCCTGGAATTTAAAATTAATGGTTCAACAGTTACCCGGCCTTACTCAATCTCTTCATCGCCGCAGGAAGCTCTGAATGGGTATTACGAGATAACGATTAAGAAAGATGATGACGGCTATATTTCAGGTTATATTCACGAACAATGGTCTGTAGGCTCTGCTGTAACGGCCAGTGGCCCACAGGGGCACTTTTATTATGATAACCTGAGAGACAGCAGTAACCTGGCTGCTATCGCCGGAGGATGCGGGGTTACCCCTTTCAGGTCAATGGCCAAAAGTATTGTCGAAGGCGATTTGCCTGTTAAACTGACTATATTTTACGGCAGCAATAAAAGACAGGATATCATTTTCCTGGAGGAGATGGAACAACTTGCTGCATCATCAAACGGTGCTGTTAGAATTGTACATGTTCTTGCCGGGGAAGAGGCGGAAGGTTTCGAACACGGTTTTATAACTGCTGATCTGCTTAGAAAGTATGTTGATGTAAATGACTGCTCTTTCTTTATCTGTGGTCCTCAGGCTATGTATAACTACCTAAGCAATGAAATTGCCGGGCTGAAGATCAGGAATAAATATATCAGGCGGGAGCTTTTTGGTGAAATAAAGCAGATTAATAATACCAAAGGTTACCCTGCCGGGGCAGTAGCAGAAATGTATTCTGTTAAGGTTCACACCGGCAGCCAGGTAAGAGTAATTGAGGCCGATCCATCCGAATCGTTGCTTGTAGCCCTGGAAAGAGCCGGGTTCTGCCCACCTTCTGCCTGCAGGAGCGGATCCTGCGGGGTTTGCCGTTCACTGCTGATAAAAGGCGAACACTTTATTCCCGAAGATGTGGATGCAAGAAGAGAAGCGGATAAGAAATTTGGGTTCATTCATCCCTGTATATCTTATCCTCTTGGCGACCTGGAAATTATTCTACCCAGGAAAAAGAAAGATTAAATATAGCTTATAATTAAGAAAGTCAAAAGAAGAAGCAGTAGTAACCTTACTGCTTCTTCGGATTATGATGTAAATACAGGTATATTTTTTATAACAGGCTATTTAATATATAATAGAACCTGCTTATATTGTTGACACAATCTGGTTCGTGGAGGTTAAAAGAATGGAAGCCGGTTTTTCAAAAATTAAAGCAGAGAGCCTTAAAGAGCTTTTTGTTAAAGATATTGAGGCCAAAATTATTTCGGGCCAGTTAAGACCTGGGGAGAAGCTGCCTCCCGAACGGGAATTGGCTGCAATGACAGGGGTCAGCAGAAGTATAGTTAATTCCGGCATTATTGAGCTGTCTTCAAAAGGGTTTGTCAGGGTTATCCCGAGGAGAGGCACCATAGTGGAGGATTATAAGAATGAAGGAACGTCTTCGATGCTTTCTTCAATCATGAATTACCACGAAGGAAAACTAAGCCTCAGGCTTTTTAATAATATGATGGATACCAGGCTGCTGATCGAAGTGGAGAGTGCAGGGCTTGCTGCGGAAAACCGGACGGAAGAAGACCTTATTGTTCTTCAGAGACTTTTAAATGCTGCGCAAGAAGATGATACTATTGAAAACCGGGTTAACTGTAACTATAACTTTCATCACCGGGTTACTTTAGCGTCGGGTAACATGGTCTATGCCATGATATTTAAATCTTTTGAACCGGCCTGTAAAAACCTGATCCGCTATTATTTCCAGACAGGCGATTACCTTGAGCAATCCCTGTTGGCTCATGTAACCCTATTCGATGCGCTTAAAGAACAAAATAAAGAAAAGGCAAAACAAACTATGGAAGAAATATTGCTGGAAGGCAGAAATAAGCTGGCTCTCGTTGCAGTAACAGAATAACAATGGGCTGATGGCGATGGAATAATGGAATCCTGATCAAGCGTTTTTAATGTCTGTTTAGCGGGGGATGAAGATGGAACCTGTATTAAAGGTAAAGGAACTGACCAAAAGCTTTGGAGATAAAACTGTGGTTGACAGGATCAGTTTTTCCGTTACCCGGAGTGAGGTTATGGGTTTGCTGGGCCCTAACGGGGCCGGTAAAACTACAGCAATCCGTATGATCATGGGTATACTGTCGGCTGACCAGGGTGAGGTTGTTTTCAATTTGGATGGTAACAGCGGTAAAATTGATAAAACCGCAGTCGGTTACCTACCCGAAGAAAGAGGGTTATACGATGACGCGAATGTTTTGGATAACCTGGTTTACCTTTCAGGGTTAAAAGGCAAATCAAGGTCTGAAGCGGCAAGAGAAGGTATGCTCTGGCTGGAAAGGCTGGAACTGACTGATTATGCCGGGCAAAAGCTTGAGAAATTATCAAAAGGCATGCAGCAAAAAGTTCAGTTCATTGCTTCTATCCTTCATAAACCCCGACTGGTTTTGTTCGATGAACCTTTTTCCGGCCTCGATCCGGTTAACCAGGATTTCATAAAAGAAATAATCCACGAGCTGCAGTCGGAAGGGATAACAGTATTGCTATCAGCGCACCAGATGAACCTGGTTGAAGAGTTGTGCGATAACATATTCCTGATTAACCACGGGCGTGAAATTCTTTCCGGTAGCTTGCGCGATATCAAGCAGAGCTACGGAGAAGACTTGGTTGAACTGCGTTTTAATCCTACTGAAGAAAGTTCTTTTATAGCAAAAATCCCGGGGATGCGGATTGTTAAAGAACAGCCGGGATACCTTTCCCTGCGCTATAGCGGAACCTGGAGCAAGAGAGATCTGCTGCAGCAGCTGAGCGGCAGCATTGAAATTGAAGAAATATCAGTAGAAAAGCCGCCACTGCATGAAATTTTCATCGAGACAGTGAGGGAAAGGGGTGATGCTGATGAATAGAAAGAACACCATGAAAGTAGCGAGTTGGGAATTTATTAAAAACCTGAAGAGCCCCACATTTCTGATTCTTACTTTCATCTTTCCCCTGATCATGCTGGTTGCAGGCGGTATAGGGGCACTTGCGGGGATTACTTCTTCTCTTGAAGAGCAAAAGATTGCTGTGATTGATGAAACGGGGCAGCTTTTTGATATTCTGGAGTCCAATCTAGATTCCACTCCGGTCGAGGTAATCCTTATTTCAAGCGGGCAGCAGCAAGAGGCCAGGGAAGATGTAGCGGAAGGCCTATATAACGGCCTGCTCCACCTGACTGAAGAAAATTTGTCTGCCGGTTCAGTCAGCTATTACGTTAAGGATAGCCGCGATCAAAATACTGGCCATTTGTCAGGCGCTCTCCGTTCCGCTGCAATCACTTACCGCCTGGAAGCCCTGGGCCTATCCAGTGAAGAAATAGAAGAAGCAACAGCCGCTGTCAGTTTGCAAACTCTCTCCCTTGCCGGTGAAGAGGCATCGCTGGCTGCTCTTTTCATGCCTCTAGCCATTGGAATGCTCCTGATATTTTCGGTGATGTTTTCCGGGCAGGTTTTAATGTATGGTGTAATCAAAGAAAAGCGCAACCGCATAGTTGAAATACTACTCTCTTCCATTACTTCACTCGAACTGCTGATGGGTAAATTGATCGGTTTTGCCGCTCTCGGCCTGCTTCAGATTTTGATCTGGTTGACAGTGGCTCTTTTAGTGGCGGGAAGCTTTTTTGACCTGCGCCAGCTTTCCCTGTCCCCGGCTGATCTGGTTCCTTCAGTGATGTTTTTTATCGGGGGCTACCTGTTGTTTTCCTCTCTTTTTGCTACCATGGGCGCTACCATGAAGGACGCCGAGGGTGGCAGCCAGACCCAGGGCCTGGTAGTGCTGGTTCCAATGATTCCACTCTTTGCCTCGGGTGCTATTATAATAACTCCCAATGCCGCCTGGGTTAAAATCTTGAGCTTTATCCCCATTTTTACCCCGGTGACCATGTTAATGCGCCTTGCAGCCACCACGGTACCCTGGTGGGAAATTACCTTAACCTTTATTATATTACTTGTGGCAGTGGTGTTGTTCATCATTCTCGGGGCGCGCATATTCAGCAGAAGCATTCTGCAGTATGAACGAACCCTCTCTTTCATAGAGATCAGGCGCATGCTCAAAAAATAAGACAGGGGACGGTTCTCTGTCTTATTTCTTCACCCACCGATAACCGTCCCCGCAAGCAATTTAAGACAGGGGACGGTTCTCTGTCTTATGCTCATCGCTCCCCGGAAACCAACCTTTTCCCAAACTGTGAAGCAGTGAATGTCCTCTAATCAGTTTAGTTTAATGAACTTTCTAATCAGCCGGTTGACAATTATATGAGACAGAGAACCGTCCCCTGTCTTATTTTTGCGGAAGGATAGAGGCAGTTTCTGTCGAAGCAGTAGGGTAGTTTTTAGTATGATGTATAATAGGCGTTGATTGGTCATTAATTCATTAAAAAAGGAGTAATACAGGTGCAACTGTCTAACCGATCCCCCGTTAGTTTATATGTTCAGCTAAAAGATATGCTCGCTCAGGAGATAAGGGAGCAGAAACTAAAACCACACGATCAAATACCTTCTGAGAGGGAGCTCTGTGAAAAATACAGCTTAAGCAGGACAACGGTTCGCCAGGGTATTTCGCTTGCCATTAGTGAGGGGTTGCTTTACCGGATTCAGGGTAAGGGAACTTTTGTAGCAGAAGCAAAAATTGATCAGGGATTGGTTAGGCTGACCGGTTTTGAGGAAACTGTGCTTGGAAGGGGCTTAACGCCTTCGATGAAAGTGCTGGAAGCTCAACTAATCACAGCAGATGTTCAGGTGACAACACTATTGGGCCTGTCGCTCGGGGTGGATATTGCCAGTTTTAAACTTCTGGGAATAGCCAACAAAACTCCACTTGTTCTTTTTAACTACTACCTTCCTGCTGAACTTGGTCAGGAAGCGATAAGACTGCTCAGCAACTATGAATCGCAGCATGGATGGTTTTCTTTTACCCGTTATTACCGGGAAAGTAAAAATATTGATCTCGGTGTAGCACAGCAGACATTTGAAGCAGTTGTAGCGAAACCTGATCAGGCGGAATTAATGGAACTCGAACAAGGCAGCGCTTTGTTTAAAGTCACTTCCATTATATATACACGACAGAGTAAACCTATTGAATTGCGGCATGCATATTACCGTGGTGATAGATATAAATTCAATATCAGCCGGGACGTAATTAGTTAAATAAAAAAAATAAATTAATTTATCAGATAAGAAGGAATCTTCATATAAGGCGTCGAATAAAAAAATGCGGCTCCTATTGTGGAGATTTGTAGTTTATATTAAGTAATAATTTCTGTAATCATCAAAACTCTTTTTTTTCCCTACATCTGGTCATAACATGATACTATCACCTACCGAAGCACTTGATTTAATAGCGCTGATCTAAATATTCTATTTAGTTCAAGGTTATATTTATTTTATTTTTTGGAGGTGATTTTTGGAGATTTAGTGTTTTACAGAATTGAAAATGAGTAATCAGATCTGGGAGGGGATTTATTTGAAAAGGGAAGCTTGGTTGTTAGTCTCTGTATTTTTGATTTTAGTAATGGGTTTATGTCTGCTAAGCGGGTGTGGACCTACAGATACTACCCCGGAGCCGGTTGCCGAGGACGAAGAAGATGAAGTAGTAGTCGATGATGATTATACAATAGTAGTGGGGCTATCTCAAACTATACTGACCTTAGATCCGGCAAATCACCGAGACCGGGTAACCGAAACAGTGATTAGAAATATATATGATGGCCTGGTAACTCGTAAGCCTGATGGAACAGTAGTTGCAGAAATAGCAGAATCCTGGGACAATCCCGAACCGACAATCTGGGAGTTTAAAATCCGTGACGGAGTTAAGTTCCATGATGGTTCAGATTTAACTGTAGAAGATGTAAAGTTCACTTTTGACAGGGTTATTCAGGAAGAAGCAATGGAAGGAGAAACTTCACCCAGGAAGGGTTTACTGGGCCCGCTGACTGAAGTGGAGATAGTTAGTGAGGATACAGTCCGTTTTATCCTGGAGGAACCATGGCCAATTTTGCTGGCTATGCTGCCTCACCAGCAAATTGTATCGAAGGCTTACCTGGAAGCTGTTGGTTCAGATATTGCCACTAAGCCTATGGGTACAGGTCCGTTTAAGTTTGTCGAAGGGTCAATAGATGATCGTATTGTGCTCGAAAGGTTTGATGATTATTATGGTGGTTCACCTGATATTCCTCCTGTTGGGCCGGCCCCAGCTGCAAGGGTAATTTTTGAGTTCATGCCTGAAGTATCAACCAGGATCGCCGCTATTCAGGGTGGTGATGTGCATATAATTCACAATATACCTCCCGATATGGTCGGAACGCTGGATGCAGATCCGAATGTTAACGTTAAAATGGTCGACGGAACACGTATGCACATGTTCGAAATGAATGTCACCATGGCTCCTTTCAATGATGTAAGAGTAAGGCAGGCAATTAACTATGCTATTGACATTGATGCAATTGTCGATAGCGTTCTTCTTGGTTACGCTACTTCAGTTGCCGGTCCGCTGCTGCCGCACGGGTTTGCTGTAAACCCGGCTATACAACCTTATGGGTATGATCCGGATAAAGCTATTGAGCTGCTAAGCGAAGCAGGATATGGGGACGGGTTTGAACTGGTAATTGATACGGAGGACGACCTTAAGGATGTTGCTTATGCTGCGGCCAGTATGCTTAATGGAGTGGGAATAGAAGCCTCTGTTCGCATTTGGGACTGGGGTGTGCTCCGCGATCAACTGATTGCTGGAGAGAGAATGATGGTTTTAGGTAACTGGGGCAATTCAACCCTCGACCCAAGTGACTTACTGGTTCCCAAGCTAAGAAGTAATGACCGGGGTAATTATTCATTGTATGCCAACCCTGAGTTAGATGAACTGTTGGATGCTGCTGAGATTGCTGTTGAGCGGGATGAACGGGCTGCTCTTTACTATCAGGCGCAGGAGATTATTTACAATGATGCACCCTGGGTTTTTGGTTATGTCAGGCAAGAAATTGAAGCTTGCAGGGCTAATGTAGTTAATTTTGAACCGAGCACAGACAGCAGAATTAACCTGCATCGGGTAGCCCTTGAATAACAGAACATTATGATATCGGTTTGCTGCGGGAGTTCTTCCTGCAGCAAACCGATTGAATTATTTACCTCGTAGGGATGGTGAATGAATGCAATTAACAAAAATTATTGAGCGAATTCTTATTGCCATACCGGTTATTCTCGGAATAGGGATTATCATCTTTTTAATTATGAGACTTACTCCCGGAGATCCCGTCGATATAATGATGGGTCAGGCCGGGCACGTCTCAGAGCGTGAAGTAGAATTGCTTCGTGATCAATGGCATTTGGATGAATCAATAATTGTTCAGCTCGGGCATTTCCTGAAAGATTTATTCAGGGGAGATCTTGGTATGTCCTTTACCAGGGGGCGCCCCGTTCTAGAGCTAATCAGGGAAACCCTTCCGGCTACAATTGAACTGGCTGTTTTCGGGGCTTTCTTTGCACTGCTGATTGCTATACCAATTGGAGTAATTTCTGCAGTTAAGCAAAACAGTCTGATCGATAAAGTTAGCATGGCCGGTGCTTTTTTTGGCATATGTATGCCAATATTTTGGCTTGGTATTATCCTTATCATTATTTTTTCAATTAATCTCAATTGGCTGCCGACCTATGGAAGAATAGATTACGGTGCAAAATTACATACTTTAACGGGGTTTTATATCCTGGATTCAATTTTAACCGGTAACTGGGCAGCGCTAAAAAGTGCTATAAGGCACCTGATTATGCCTTCTATTACCCTTGGTTTACCGATGGCCGCAATAGTGGCCAGGGTTATGCGATCAAGCATGCTGGAAGTGCTTCGCAACGACTATGTTGTGATGGCAAGAGCAAAAGGGCTAGGAGAATATGCAGTTATTGTTAAACATGCCATGCGAAATGCCATGATTCCGACAGTTACAGTAATCGGCCTCGAGGTTGGTATGCTTTTGGGGGGGAATATGATTGTTGAAACTGTATTTAGCTGGCCCGGGTTAGGCAGACTGGTTGTGAGCTCAATATTTGTCAGGGATTATCCCCTTGTTCAGGGTGTAGTCATGGTTTATGCTTTTACTTTTGTTTTTGCAAACCTGATAGTTGATATATTATACACCTATATCAACCCGAAAATATCAATCTGATATGAGGGTTGATATCTTTTTGAACTGATTGGAGGGTTATAATGAGCCAGCTTCTGCCGGTTGATCCTGAAAAAATGGTTCTAAAAGATTACTATTTAACCCGTTTACGCTTAACCGGGAAAAACGCAGTCACATTTTTGCATAAGCTGAGTAAAAATCCTTCGGCGATGATAGGGTTAATAATCCTGTTGTTTTTTGTTTTTCTGGCTGTGGCTGGGCCTGCGTTAGTACCTCGTGATCCGATGGAGGTAAACCTGCTCGACAGGTTAAAACCACCATCCTGGGTGGAAGGTGGCAGTGCGGAATATCTGCTGGGCACAGACCAACTTGGGATGGATCTCTTTTCACGCATTGTTGCCGGCACCAGGATTTCCTTAATGATCGGTATTTTAACCGTTAGCATTTCCATTGTTATCGGTACTGTCCTCGGTTTGCTGGCCGGTTATTACCGGGGTGTGCTTGACAGTATTTTAGCCCGTTTTGCAGATCTACTGCTCTCTTTTCCCTGGTTAATCTTTGCTATTTTTACCATGGCCGTCATCGGTCCCGGCTTTTACAACCTTGTTTTTGCGCTCACCTTTAAGGGCTGGGTCGGTTTTTTCCGCCTGGTCAGGGGTGAAGTGCTATCAGAGAAAACCAAGGAATACGTTGATGCAGCAAGGGCATTGGGGCAAAACAATTTAAAAATAATGATGCGGGAAATCATGCCTAACATTCTTAATTCAATTCTGGTCCTGGGAACCCTGCGCATGGGCTTCATGATTATTATGGAGGCATCCCTGAGTTTTCTGGGGCTGGGAATTCAATATCCGGAACCAGCCTGGGGCTCAATGGTTAACATAGGCAGAGATTATATGTTAAGCGCCTGGTGGATTTCCACGTTTTCCGGTATAGCTATCCTCGTTCTGGTCCTGGCCGTTAACATGCTGGGAGAGGGCTTGCGTGATATTCTTGATCCCCGTTTAAGGCGTATTGAATAAGAGGAGGAAGGATTTTGCTCTTAGAAGTGAAAAAACTGTATACCCAGTTTCAGACATCAAAAGGATCAGTAAAAGCTGTAGAAGATGTCAGTTTCCAACTTGGCCAGGGTGAAATTATGGGTTTGGTTGGAGAATCCGGCTGCGGTAAAAGCATGACACTGCTTTCATTATTGCGTTTGGTTCCAACTCCGGGAGAAATAGTATCTGGACGGATTTTATACCAGGGGGAAGATTTATTAAAGAAAAGCCGCAGAGAAATGACTGCCTTAAGAGGAAAAGACCTGGCAATGATATTTCAGGATCCAATGACTTCCCTGAATCCTGTGTTTAAAGTAGGGGAGCAGATACGCGAGTCGCTAGAAATTCACGGTTATTTTCGTAGCAGCAGGAAAGCTGGTCAGAAAAGAATTAAAGCTGAGAAGGAACGCGTGATTGAGCTTATGGAAGAGGTCGGAATACCATCACCGATGGATCGTTATTATGAGTATCCTCATCAGTTCAGTGGAGGAATGCAGCAGAGAGCAGTAATTGCAATAGCCTTATCCTGTGAGCCAAAGATACTACTGGCAGATGAACCGACAACAGCTCTGGATGTAACAATCCAGGCTCAAATATTAAATGTGATGGAACGCATTAATAAATCACATGGTATGGCAATTATAATGGTTACTCATGATTTGGGTGTTGCGGCAGAATTTTGTCAGCGTATTGCTGTAATGTATGCCGGACAGATTATTGAACAGGGTCTGACCGATGATGTGATAGAAAATCCTTTACACCCCTACACTCGTGGGCTTTTAAACTCGATACCGCATATAGTTCCAAACAAACCCAGGTTAAGGCCTATCCGCGGCACTGTTCCCAGCTTGCTTAACCTTCCCCCCGGGTGTCATTTTCTCCCTCGCTGTGATGAGGCTGTGGCAGAATGTAAAGAACCGCAATTCATGCGTAACATTGGCAGCAATAGAATAGTACGCTGTGTAAAATATGATCACTGCCGGGAGGAGGGTAATTAATGGATAATGATAAGCCTCTTCTTGAGATAAGTGGTTTGACCAAGCATTTTACTATTAACCGTTCTATTCTGGCTAAAGTCCTGGCCCGCCAAAAAGATTTACTGGTCAGAGCTGTCGATGGAGTTGACCTGAGCATAAATGCAGGAGAAACCCTGGGGTTAGTTGGTGAGAGCGGCTGTGGTAAATCAACGCTTGGGCGCTCTATATTACATATATTTCCTCCCACGGCCGGAGTTGTTAAATATCAAGGTGAAAATATATTAGGTTATAGCAAAAATGAGCTGTTAAAATTCAGGCAAAAAGCCCAAATAATCTTTCAGAACCCCTATTCTTCACTGAATCCCAGAAAAACAGTCCGCGACATTATAGCAGTACCCCTGCAGCAAAGGGGGATTAGCGATCCAATTAAGCGTGAGGAGATGATTTTTAAATTGCTGCAGCGAGTCGGACTCTCTGAGCATCATGTAAACAATTACCCTCATCAATTCAGTGGAGGTCAGAGGCAGCGTGTCGGAATAGCCCGGGCTCTGGCGATGAATCCATCTTTTATTGTTTGTGACGAACCAGTTTCCGCCCTCGATGTTTCTGTTCAGGCACAAATTATCAATTTGCTGGAAGAACTGCAGAGTGAACTGAACTTAACCTACCTTTTTATAACTCACGACCTGAGTGTGATTTACTATGTAAGTAATCGCATAGCGGTAATGTACCTGGGCAAAATAGTTGAGGTTGCTTCAACTAAAGATTTATTTTAAAAAACCGCTGCACCCTTATACAAGAGCTCTTTTATCGGCAATACCCTTTGTTGACAAGGCAGCCCGCAGGAAGAGGATTATTCTGGAAGGCAGTGTTCCCAGCCCAATCCACGTGCCGCCCGGATGCCCGTTTCACCCACGATGTCCCGAAAAAATTGGAGATATTTGCAGAACTGTCATCCCTGAGTTGCGAGAAGTGGAAAGTGATCGGATGGTAATGTGTCATCTCTACGGTGGCGAATAAAAGTTTTAAGATTTTGTGATCTGATTAAAATACATATTTCAGGTTAATTATGCCCTTGACATTTAAGGGCACTGGTAGTAACCTGTTGATACAAGTGAGGTTGTTATGTTTACAAGAGTAAAACGGGTAACAGTTTGTGGCGGTGGTAATGCTGCTCATGTAGTTATTCCTCTGTTAAAAGAATTCGGGGCTTCGGTAACCCTGTATACCCCGTTTAAGAATGAAAAAGCCTTATTTGTTGCCGGTGCCGAAAAAGGCGGTATTGAGCTATTAACTGAAGATAGCAAAATAATCAGGGGAAAACCAGATGTCGTTACATCCGATCCTGTTACTGCAGCATGTGCTGATTTGGTGTTAATGGTTTTACCGGCATTTGCACATGGACCAACCCTGGAGGCGCTGTCGCCGCATTTACCAGCTAATGTGATTATTGGCGCAATCCCGGCACGCAGCGGATATGAATTACAGGCTGACTATTATCTTAAGAAGCTACCAGGCGAATTTATATATTATTGCGGGCAAACATTGCCCTGGGCATGTCGCATTGTTGAATACGGTCTTAAAGTTAAGGTGCTCGGTTTGAAGGAAAACATCGGAATTGCCGCTGTTCCGAATAGCGTTACTGCTGATCTTGCCGGCTGGTTTTCTGAAGCGTTTCAGGCAAAATTTGAACCGATGCAGAATGTTTTAGCAGTTTCTCTCGGTAATATCGGACAGATCATACACCCGGGAATTATGTATGGCTTGTTACTAAAATATGAAGGCAATGCCTGGGACAAAGAAAATATCCCTTTATTCTATCAGGGAGTAACGGATGAAATAGCATTAATACTTGAATCACTCAGTGATGAAATAATTACCATGACCGGCATGTTAATGGAAAAATATAGCATTGCTTTAACCGGAGTAAAACCGCTTTATAAATGGTTGCTTGATTCATACAGTAATAGTATTGAGGACAGCAGTACTCTGGCCAGAGCCTTCAGTTCAAACCGCAGCTACAGGGGACTTAAAATTCCGGTGATTGAAGCAAATGATAAGTATGTTCCTGATTTTAAAAGTCGTTATCTTACTGAAGACATTCCCTTCGGCTTGCTTTACAGCAAAGCGGTTGCTTTTATGCTTTGTCTGGAAACACCAGTAATAAACAAAGTAATCAGGCAAACGGAAAAATGGATCGGCAAGACGTATCTTGGGGCCAATTGGACCTTAAGCGGGCCGGATATTTATGAGGCGCGTATACCACAGAATTATGGGATAAACATTATAAATAAACTACTTCAGTTAAACAGGTAGTTGTAAAACTGGTGAATTCCGAAGAATTCCTATGAAATGAAAGCAATAAGGAGGAAAATGTTATGGATAACGATTCAGGTAAAAAACGAAGGGTGATGGTTGGATCTATAGGTGATTGTGTTCACTCTCTTGGTGTTGAAACCTTTGCTGAATGGATGGAAGACAAGGGTATTGGTTACTATGCCGTTAAATTGGGGCCGGCAGTGCCGATCCAGGATGTTATTAACAAAATTCGTGAAGCCAGGCCTTCAATTGTCGGAGTGTCAAGTCGTCTGGGTGATCTGCACGTAGACAAACTGATCAAAGAATTTATGGATAAAGCACTTGAACATAAAATTGATCCCGCCAGCAGTGGCATCAGGTACTCTTTTGGTGGTTTGCGTCCGGCTGCCAACCTGGTTAGGGCGATGACCGGGCAGGAAATGTTAGAAGATAAATTTTCTCCAGCTGATGATCGAAATTACGACCTGGAGAAAGTAGCTGCTGAATATGCCAAGTATAACCAATATCTTAATTTCTTTGAATTAATTGTTGACGATTATGTAACGATGGATGAGTTGGAGCGATTTGCCCAGGGGCTTCCGCCCCATGCTGAAGAAGAACAAGCCTGGTCTGATGATCTGCTGGAAAGAATAAAAGAAGTTCGCGAAAGAGAAAACCGGCCAATTATTCGTGCTCATATAGGAATTGCTGCTGAATCAGTGGAGCCGACAATTGAGGATATAGAAGAAGTATGTGACGCACATGCATTGGAAATAGTATCTCTGGGGCCTGATCAACCTTCACAGGCATACCTGGCTAAATTTATTCGTGGCGAAGAAGATCCGGAAAAATACCTGAAAGGTCAGGGCGGGGTGCCCATCAGAACAGAGGAAGAATTAAGACTTCTTAAGGAGGCTACCAGGAGGGGAAACTACCCGACAATCCGTATTTATTCCGGCACGGATGAGCTCCTTGAACTGGCTAAGCTATTTGAGAAATACTTTAATATGCCTTTTCCCGCAGTTCCGATTTTCTTTTATAACGAGCTTGACGGCCGGGGGCCAATAGCAATCAGGGAAGGTTTCGATGAGCATATGGATGTTATACGCTGGTGGGCAGAGCAGGGGAAACCGGTGGAAATAAACGACCCCCATCAGTGGCAGCTGCGCAACTGTTCTGATGATATGTATGCATTTGATCACCTTATATGTGCTCTGATAGCCCTGCGTTGTGGTGTAAAAAACTATATTATGCAGCTTATGTTTGATTTACCTCCGGAGATATCCGCACGCAACGATCTTGCCAAAATGATGGCCTCGTATGAATTGATTGAGCCGTTAACCCGTCATTATGATTTCAATATAATTAAGGAAACAAGAGGAGGCCTTTCCAGCTTCCCACCAAACCTCGATATGGCAAAAGGGCATCTTGCTGTAACAACTCTCTGGCAGATGCATATGGAGCCGGATATTATCCATGTGGTAAGTTTTCCTGAAGCTCACCATGAAGCGAAAGCTCCCGATATCATTGAAAGCTGCGACATTGTCAAGCAGGTAGTTAAAGATTTTTACCTCGGAGAACAGCCGGATGTAACTGCTGATCCTAAGTTTCAGGAGCGTAAAGAAGAACTAAAAGTAGGGGTTATGTATAATGCTTTGCACCTGGCCCTAATGGGCGGTTATGAAGGGCAGGTAACCCGTAAAAATTTCAGGGAGTGGGCAGTAAGTAAAGAAGTAGCCGAAGGGCGTTCTGACCAAGACAGGCAGTCTATGCATTTTGAAAGCATGCTTCTTGATTTGATTGATGACCATAACTATCCAGGTGGGGTATGCGGTATTGTGAATGCAGATACACTTGATTTGGCCTTGCAAACTGGTCTTTGCCAGGCTCCCCAGCTGACCGTTTTAGACAAACGCTATGAAATGGTCGGCAAATGCCGAACTAGGGTAGTTAAGGGCGCCTGCCGTATTGATGAGTTTAATCGTGTTAAAGTTGCCAGTGAACTGGACAGGGTCGATCTGGTTTTCAGGCGCAACCCCTGGTTTTTTGATAAAAATATTAGTGTTGCCGACGATTTGTCTCATATAAGCGAGCTGGGCGAAGAGCTGGATGAAGTTGTAACAAAATTCCGGTCACAACTCGGGTTGCATGAGTTTGATGGTAAGAAAGTAATGGTCGTAGATTTTGGTAGTACCTTTACCAAGGTTGGTACCTTTGATACGGATACTGAAAAATTTTCTTTAAAGTATGTCCCAACCACGGTTGACGATTTGCGGGAAGGGCTGGCAAATGGATTGGGCATTCTTAATCAATGCCGTGAGGAAGGTAGCTGGGAGCCGCTATCAAATGAAATGGAAAAATACGACATTAAGTTGCCCTGTAGCAGCGCAAAAGGCGGCCTTAAGATGGTAACAGTATCCCTGGTTAAAGAGGAAAGCGGTTTTGCTGCTGAATTAGCTGCACTTACCGCAGGAGCTAAATTACTAAACAGCTATGAGGGATTTTTAACCGAAGCTACAGTCAGGCAGATATATGAAAAAGATCAGCCGGAAATAATTTTAATTGCCGGTGGTGTTAATGAGGGCGGTGAAAAAGAAACCCAACTTCATAATGCCCGTGTTCTTGCGGAAGGAGCAAGGTGGTCCGGGTATGCCAAGTATGGTGTGCCGGTTATATATGCCGGGAATGAAGATATCGCCGATGAAATTAAAACAATCTTTACAGAAGCCGGTATTGATGTCCGTATCACCGGCAATGTAATGCCCGAAGTGAATACATATAATATCGAAGCGGTAAATGAAGCTATCCGTGAACTTTTTCAGACAATCATTATCCGGGGCAAAGGTTTTGATGTAGTTGAAGAATACATGAGTGCCAGGTTCATTCCAACGCCGAGGGCTGCTTTTCTTGGTATAAACCTGCTGGCCAAGGGGTATGGCCGGGAAAAAGGTCTTGGCAATATTGTTGCTCTTGATATTGGTGGTTGTACCACTGATTTTTACGCAAATGTACACGAAAACCCATTATATATTTATCCGGGCAGTGATCCCAGGCGAAAGGTTAAACGCACTATCTTGAAAACACCAAACGCGCCGCTTGCTTATCGTCGGGTCGAGGGTAAATACGGATTAAGCTACAATGCAGAAAATATACTTGAATTGCCCCGTTTTCAAAATGGTCAACTGGAAGAGGAACTCAAAGAATACTTCAATAAACGTTACCCGGATTTCAAACCACAGGGTGATCCTTTTGACCAATTTGTATCGAGTGAAAACGGGCAGTGGATTATCAGGCTTGAGCAAATACTTAAATGGATTAATGCCAACCCCCATGTAATGCCTGTAACGGAAGAGTGGAATACTGTTTTTGCTTTCCTGGCCCGTGAAATTATGAAAATCGCTACCAGCAATAACGTTGGCTATGTTGATGAAACAGATACCTACTTCATGCAGTACGGGGTTAATTTCTTTACCCATAAAACAAATTTGCTCCTCATCGGAGGAACTATATACCATAAGTGTATCGAGGGCTTGGAATACCACGGGAAGGATCTCGAATTAATTGCCTCCGGCGCTCTTTATAACCAATGTGACAGTAGTGTCCTCAGGCCAAGCGGACAGGTATATCTTGATGCTGAATACCTGATTTCAATCCTGGGGGGATTATACGGAAGGTTAGATCCGGAAAGAGCGCTGCGGATGATGAAAAGATTTCTCAGGGATATGGATGTAAGGGAAGAGCTCTGCAAGGAACAAAAAGCGCTGGTATAAAATATTAAACTGACAAGTTAAATAAAAAGCCGGAGTGTTTTACACTCCGGCTTTTTAACGTTAATTAGTTATAACTATCAGGACTTCTTATGATAGTTCTTCACAGCCTTGCTAAAAGCATTTATTATTTTTCGGGCATGCGGATCAAATGAATACATTATTTCCGGGTGGAATTGAAAGCCTAACCAAAAAGCGGAATTTTCAGCTTCTACGGCTTCAATATAACCTTCCGGGCTTATAGCAGAAACTAAGAAACCGGGTGGAGCTTTTTCAGCAACCTGGCAGTGCATACTATTAACTTTCCAGTTTTGAAGCCCGGTTAACTGTTCCAGCTGTGAACCGGGAGTAATATTTATCTCGTGCGCTAGTTTATCCTCATTCTTTTGCTGGTGCCCGTTTATAGTTTCCGGCTTTATTTTGCCCCCCAAAACTTCGATGATCATCTGATGGCCGCGGCACGAACCGATAACAGGCATCTTTCTTTTCCAAGCTTCGGCGATAAGCATCTTTTCAAAACGATAACGAGATGGCTGCTGCTCTTCCAAACCGGGCATTTCAGGTGCCTTAAAGCGTTTGGTCCCGCCACCGCCGGAAAGATATAAGCCGGATAAGCCGTTAAGGATAGATTCAACAATTGCCTGTATCTCTTGATTTGAATCTTTTACAACAGGGGGCGTAATAAGAACCGGAAGACCACCACTGTAAAATAAAGCATTGCTATAATCCGCCGGATTATAAAAATATCCGCCTGGATTCTCCCGATCTTCTCCTTTGGTTTCCAGGCTCCACACAGAAGTGACGCCAATCAGGGCAGCCATTTGATCACCTCGATAGTAATTATACCACACCATAAGACAGGGGACGGTTCTCTGTCTTATTTTTTCACCCGCCGATAACCAGCCCCGCAAACAATTTAAGACAGGGGACGGTTCTCTGTCTTATGCTCATAGCTTCCCGGAAACCAACCTTTTCCCAATCTGTGAAACAGTGAATGTTCTTCTCATCAGTTTAGTTTAATGAACTTTCTAATCAGCCGGTTGTCAATTATATGAGACAGAGAACCGTCCCCTGTCTTATTTGTTAGCAGGAATTGGTGGTGGAATGGTTGAAATACCATAGATGCTGGAAAAAGGGAAGAATTAGCCTGCTTATATCAGATTGGGGGATTTAATGGCTACAGCGACTCTTGGCGGCAAAAACCTGCGCCCGCCGCTTAAATGGGCAGGAGGTAAAAGGTGGCTTGTTGAACGGTTGCGACAGTTTTGGGCTTCATACCGGGCAAGCCGCCTGGTTGAACCGCTGTGTGGCGGCCTGGCTATTACCTTAGGTCTTATGCCGGATAATGCTTTACTTAATGATAATAACCCACACCTTATCAACTTTTTTCGCCAGGTAAGCAAAGGCCTGATCATAGATCTGCCTATGCAAAATGATAAAGACTTTTATTATGATTACCGGGAACGTTTTAACAGCCTGGTTACCGGGGGCAGAGGTGAGACCAAAGAAGCCGCCATGCTTTTTTACTACCTGAACCGGACCGGCTATAATGGACTCTGCCGTTTCAATAAAAAAGGCATTTTCAATGTGCCCTTTGGTAGTTATAAAACTATAAACTACTGCCGTGATTTTACCGGATACAAAGAACAATTTGAGAAGTGGCACTTTGAATGTTGTGATTTTGAAGATCTTGCCCTTCATCCGCAGGATTTCATTTATGCCGATCCCCCGTATGATGTTGATTTTACTCAATATACTGCAGGCGGTTTTAACTGGCATGATCAGGTCAGGCTTGCCCACTGGCTGGCAGCCCATCCGGGCCCGGTTCTTCTATCCAACCAGGCGACCGAACGCATAATAATACTATACGAAAGCTTGAATTTTGAACTGGAATATCTTGATGCACCGCGCTTAATCAGCTGTAACGGGGATCGAACCTACGCCAGGGAAATATTGGCATTGAGGGGTTTACAGTGAACGTTATAATGATTTACGGGGTTATTTTACTTTGAATATTATACCAGATTAAGTATAAAAGCCGGGTTATTCACCCGGCCTTTCATATTTAGCATGTTATTTATCAATAGTTCATCACAGATAGTTCCACTATTAAAAGATAGGCGAGCATGAAACCGGAATAAGCCAGAACAAGAAACATGGATACGAAGTCGTACTTTATATTAAACTTTTTGCTTCCTGCCAGGATACCTGCAGCCAGAATTTCAATACCCAAAATAATGGGCAGGAGCGGCCACCATTGCATAATTATCTCATAGAAATGATTAGAATCGGAAAACAGATTAAACAGCAGACCGGCACCAAACATGATCAGTACTATTGCCATTGAAAAAGAACCTGCTCTCCACTGTCTCAATGCTCTTCACCGCTTTCTTGCCCCGTTAACACAACTTTCTTTTCTGCCTGTTCATCCGGAGTCAGTTCTTTCCCAAATGCCAGCCTTATTCCACCTACGACAAACAATACAGCAACCAGGATGGTGCTGAAGTCACGAAGGGAAAAATTGGGGAAGTAGTAATAGATCCAGGGAACTGCTACTCTGTAAAATACAGCGAGCAGCCCGACAGCAATTAACCCAAAGCCAACCCAGCGCTGTTTTTCGAAAAACCATCCTCTTAGAATAACGTTTGCCGGAGTTTCGCTTTTATGGTCATATATCTGAAGAGCGTCAAATAAACTGTAAAACCAGATTATGGGCAGTAATAACCCGAAAAGTGATAATCCTGTAAGATCGAGCAGATAGATACAGAGGAAAAAGGTGATTAGAAACTGCAGCCCTCTTTCCATCCAACCCAGATAGAAGTGTCCTACCCCGGGCAAAAAAGAAAATATAACAGTGAGAAACTTACTTTTGTTCATCATTTGTCCTCCTCAATTATTAATAACTCGTCGATCTTGTCCAGAAAGTTATAAACTATATTTTTAACTCCCCCGTTACTGAAATCAACCGGGTTAAAATGATTGATTTCGGTAACCAGGCGCTCTTCGAAAAAACGCGGCAGTTCCCTGGCAGTTGCTTCAAAAGTGCCGCCTCCCAGAAGCAGCAGGGTCAGTGCTGCGGCAGTGGAATAATTAATCAGGTAACGGCGGCGGGAATTCTTTTTAAAGATAGCACTGTTTTGCTCTATTTTTTGTGCTAGATCTGTTTCAAAGGTGGGAGGAATAAGGTGATCGGCAGCGTCTTCTTCTTCCTGCCCTATAAATGAAATGTATTTCTCTAAACAGCTGTCACATTTTGCCAGGTGTTTTTGCATCTGTAGCCGCTGCTTGTCGCAATACTTTCCGTGACGATAAAGCTGCCATTCTTTACTGCTGTAATGAGTCATCCTCTACACCTCCTCTTTCAGGTTATTTTTTAGAATCTGCCTGGCCCGGTAAAGTCTTGATTCAACTGTTTTAACCTTAATACCGGCATCATTAGCAATATTGTTATAACTTTTTCCTTCGAACAGGTATGCTTTCAGAGTGTCGCGATAAACTGGAGGCAGGTTTTCCAGCTTTCTTAACAAACGCGACTCAGCTTTTGATCTCAGGTATTCTTCCTCTGCAGAACTGCAGAGAGCCTGCTTGAAATCAGTAAGTGATGATGCCGCAATCTCATTTTTCAGCTGTTTATGCTTTCTGTGCCAGTCCAGTGCTTTATTGGTGGCGATTCTGGCCAGCCAGATTTTAATATTGCCGCCCCTGAACGAGTTGAATGAACGGTAAGCCTGCCAGAAAGTTTCCTGGAGCACATCCTGGCTGTAGTCCGGGTCACGGATAATGGGTAAGATAACAGCCATCAGGTAACCTTTGTATTCAGTTACAAGTTCTGAAAAATATTTATCTTTTTCGCTAGTGCCGTGTATGCCGTGATATATGCCCAAAAGCTGCACTCTCCTCCCTTCTCCATTTATATAAGACGCGAATAAGAAGAACAACCCTGCAGAAATAATTATTTTGTTATCATCTGCGCTTTATGCAATAATAAAGGGCAGAGATCTTTTTGAAGGGGTAAGGGGTGGAATTAAATGCTTGAACTAAATGAAGTTCATGATCGAGCTAGGAATATTCTCAAAGGTATTTGCCGGGTTTGTCCAGTCTGTGATGGCAGATCCTGCCCAAGTGGTGTGCCCGGTATGGGCGGCAGGGGAAGCGGAGCAGGTTTTCGGAACAACAGAATGGCTCTTGACCGGGTATTACTGAACTTGCGTACCATGCATAATGCAGATCAGCCCAGCACTGATTACGAACTCTATGATCTAAAATTAGATATGCCTGTAATGGGAGCACCCATGTGTGAAACAACCTATAATTACCTGGCCCGTGTTGATGATGAAGCTTTTATTCAAAGCCAGGTAATAGGCGCTGAATCATCAGGCACTCTTGCGTTCGTAGGTGATTCTCCCGCTCCTGAACTCTATACAATGGGGTTAAGGGCAATCAGCGAACATGCAGCAAGTAAAGGCATTCCCATTATTAAACCACGCCTGCCCGAAGAGATAATTGCACATATCAGGATGGCCGAAAAAAGTGGGGTGACGGCTGTAGGAATTGATATTGACGCGGCAGCCTTTGTTACTTTTACCCGGGCAAACCGGCCTGTAGGGCCTCTCTCTGAAAGTAAACTGCGCCGGATTATTAACAGCACTGAATTGCCGGTTATCCTCAAGGGAGTTATGACTGCAGACGAAGCTGTAAAAGCTATCTATTGTGGAGCATCGGCAATTGTTGTATCGAACCATGGAGGCAGAGCCTTGGATCACACCCCGGGAACAGCAGAAGTTCTGCCTGAAATTGTTTCAGCCGTCCAGGGAGAGATCAGGGTTTTGATAGATGGTGGAATCAGGTCTGGTGAGGATATTCTAAAAGTGCTTGCCCTCGGGGCGGATGCTGTTTTGATCGGTCGCCCGGTTGCAATCGCTGCAATTGGTGCTGAAAGTGAAGGTGTTCACCTTTTATTTGAACAATATAAGCATGAATTGAAGCGGGCCATGCTGTTAACCGGCTGCAAAGATCTTTCTTCAATCGGTTCACATGTAATCAGACAATAATTTTCAGATCTGCTGCAAACCACATTTTTCACAATTTCCCTTAATTAATTAACATTATTACCGTATTCTTGTGCTACTGTTGTAATAGCTGATAAAGCGCAAAGAGGGTGAAAAAAATAAAAAGTATAGGCTATAAGCTTTTCAGGGTTATAAACAGCCTGCTCGGCCTGGCCCTGGGAGTATCTCTTTTTTATCAACTGGCGCCTTTCATTAACCAGTTCATTGAATTGCCAACCGGTTATATCTCGTCGGTCAGTATTGGTTACTATCTTTTCGGCGGGCTGTTTTTCGGATTAATCTTTTTTTTATTAGCCCCGCTTCTTTTTCGTTTTTTAAAAAAATCTGTAGAACGCACGGAAAACAAGTTGAGAAAAATTTCAACTGGAGACCTGGCCCTGGTGGCCATGGCCCTGACAGTTTCTCTGGTAATTTCTTTTCTTGTAAGCTTTTTTTTAAATCGCATACCGGTAATCGGGGCCTTACTGACACCATTGGTTTCCCTCTTTATTGTTTATAGCGGAATCAAATTTGCCTGGGAGAGAAGAAATGATTTCGCTTTTTTATCAACCCTGTTCAAACGTAGTGGAACCGGGCAAGAAAAAAGTGGAGTATTTTATAAGATTATTGACACCAGCACAATAATTGACGGACGCATAGTTGATATCTGTAAATCGGGCTTCCTGGAAGGGGTAATTGTTGTTGCCGGATTTGTGTTGGCAGAACTGCAGCATATAGCTGATTCGTCCGATTTGCTTAAACGCAACCGCGGCCGTCGCGGTCTGGATGTGCTTAACACTATTCAGAAGGAATTAAAAATTCCGGTCAGGATCTATGAAACAGATTATGATGATCTGAACGGGGTTGACAGTAAACTGATAAAACTGGCTAAAGAGCTTAATGGCAAGATCATAACCAATGATCAGAATCTTAACAAGGTGTGCCGGCTCCAGGGGGTTGCTGTTTTAAATATCAGTGATTTAGCTCATGCCGTTAAACCGCTGGTCGCCTCGGGCGAAGAAATGTTGGTTCAGGTGGTCAAGGAAGGTAAAGAAGCAGGCCAGGGGTTGGCATATCTTGACGACGGAACAATGATAGTTATAGAGAACGGGCGCACCTTAATCGGCGATACCATCAACGTAGTTGTAACCACCATATTACAGACTTCTTCCGGCAGAATGATCTTTGCCAAGCCTGCAGAAAAAAAAGAAGAAAGAATATCCTGAGGAGATAAGTATGCTGTCCAAGTTTAGTGTTAACAGACCCTATACCGTTTTTGTTGCCGTAATCCTTGTTCTGGTCCTCGGTATAATTTCATTTACCGGTATGACAGTTGATCTTTTCCCCAACATCGAGCTGCCGATGGTTGTGGCCATGACTACCTATCCCGGTGCCAGCCCTGAGCTGGTAGAGCTTGAAGTAACCAGACCCCTGGAAGCGGCGCTCGGTGCCACTAACGGTGTCAAGGGAATTAGTTCTGTATCCAGTGAGAATTACAGCCTGGTAATTATTGAGTTTGATCAGGGTGTGAACATGGACAGTGCCATGATAGATTTATCCGGCAGCATCGATATGGTTTATGGCCAGCTGAACAGTGAAATAGGCAGGCCGACCCTGATGAGAATAAACCCCGACCTGATGCCGGTTATTGTTGCCACAATTGATATGGAAGGTAAAGATCTGGGGGAGATATCTGATCTTGTTGAGGAAACCCTCTTGCCCCGGTTCGAAAGAGTAAACGGTGTTGCTTCAGTATCTGCCACCGGGTTGCTCGAGGAAGAAGTTCGCATATATCTAAACCAGGCTAAAATAGCTGAGCTGAACGAGATTGTCAGAGGTGATGTGACCCGGGCGTTTGACGATGCTGAGGCTTCACTTAAGGATGCCCAGCGTGAGTTATCGGCAGCCCGGTCCAGTCTTAACCGGGAACAGCAGGCTCAACAAAACAGCCTGGCTCAGGCCAGCGCCGAACTGGACAGCATGGTCGCCCAGCTTAATGCCCTTATTGCTGAAGAAACAGTTTTAAGAGCCCAGCAGGCAGCTTTCCAGCAGGAACAGCAGATGCTTGCCCAGCTGGTTTCGCTGGATACTTTTTTTGACGAAGAGTTTCCGGTAGGCTTTACCTCTCTCAGTCAGGAAGAGTTTCAGAAAATGGTTGAAGGTTTATCTATCTCTCTTCCCGCCCAGCTCGAAGACCTTTCTCCCGATGAAATGGCAGAGGTCAGGGAGATGGCCATGGCCGCTGTTGCCCGGACTATGGCAGTGGAGGCAGAATTGCAGAATATAGCTGTCAGGTTGATGACAGTCGAAGCAATGCTTCCTGAGCTCGAGAAAGGCCTTGCTGAAGCTACAGGAGGTTACGCACAGGTTGAATCGGGCAAAATGATGCTTGCCATCGAGCTGGCAAAGGCCGGAATGCAGCTTGAGAGCGGTCAATCTGAAATAGAAAAAGGTCTGGATGAAATTGATCAGGCCCGCGAAGATGCTCTGGAGAGCGCTGATGTAAATAACATGATTACTCCGGAAATGGTTGGCAATATTTTAATGGCCCAGAACTTTGCCATGCCGGCCGGCTACCTGGGAGAAGAAGAACAGGTAGTTAAAGTCAGCGGCCAGTTTGATTCTGTTGAAGCCCTGGAAAATTCGGTTATTTTTACCCTTGACAGCGCGGGCGATATCCTGGTGTCGGATGTAGCCGATGTTAAACTGGTTAGTAACGTCGGTAACAGCTATGCGAAAGTAAATGGTAATGACGCTGTTGTCCTTTCCTTCCAAAAACAAAGTACTGCTTCGACTACCAGTGTAACAAAGAATATTATTGACGCCGGGGAAGCCATGTCCGGGGAATACAATGGCCTTCGGGTTATACCGCTTATGGATCAGGGTGAAAATATAAATGTAATAATTGACAGCGTTTGGCAGAACCTTTTAATCGGCGGGGCTATGGCTATTCTAATCCTGATGTTTTTCCTCAAGGATTACCGCCCCACCTTGATAATCGCCCTGAGCATACCGATCAGCCTGATGTTTGCTATTACCCTGATGTATTTCAGCAACGTTACCTTAAATATTATTTCTCTATCCGGCCTGGCACTCGGTGTGGGGATGCTGGTAGATAACAGTGTTGTCGTAATGGAAAATATATACAGAATGAAGAATAACGGAGAATCTGCCTACGTGGCGGCAATCAAGGGTGCAAAACAGGTTGGAGGAGCACTTATTACAGCCACCCTTACCACGGTTTGTGTTTTTCTGCCTATAGTATTTACCCAGGGCCTGACCCGCCAGCTGTTCACTGACATGGGCCTGACCATTGCTTTCAGCCTTCTGGCCAGCCTGCTTGTTGCTTTAACCCTGGTTCCAACCCTTGCTTCAACCATGCTTACCGGTAATAAAACCAAGAAACAGGGCTGGTTTGCCCGCCTGACAAAAGCGTATGGGCGCCTACTTTATTATACCCTGAAGCATAAAATTCTGGTTTTGGTCGTAGTCATTGCCCTGCTCGGTTTGAGCATTTATGGAATAACAGTTATCGGGATGAGTTTCATGCCTGAAATGGAGTCGGCCCAGATGAGCGCTACCCTGGAAATGCCCCCCGATACGGAAACACAGGGTATCTACACAACCGGAGACCAGGTTATGGAGAGAATTCTTCAAATTGATGAAGTATCAAGTGTGGGAGCTATGGGGGGCAATGCTTCCGGAATGTTCGGATTTTCCCGCGGCGACCTCACTTTCTATATCCTTTTACAGGAAGAAAGAACAATGACTAATGCCGAAGTGGCAGAAGAAATCTACCGGTCGACAGGCGATATTGCTGAGGCTGAAATTACTGTTTCTACCTCAGACATGGATATGTCCATGCTTGGGGGAAGTGGAATTCAACTGGTTGTTAAGGGAAACTCTCTTGATCAGCTGTATGAAACAGCTGCTGAGCTGACCGATCTGATTGTTTCAGTTGAAGGGGTTTCCACTGTATCAAGTGGTATGGAAGATGGGGGAACGGAAACCAGGATTGAAGTTGACAAGGATGCCGCAATGCGTGAAGGATTAACAGTGGTGCAGGTATTTCAGGAAGTAGCATCCGCGCTCTCCCTGGAAACCCGTTCAACAACTTTAAGAGCCGACAATGGTGATTATCCGGTTATTGTTGTCAGCCCGGAAGAGGAAAAAATTAACCGGACTGATATTAACAGTTTCTCTATCATGGTAAATGAGCGGGACGGAACTGAAAAAGAAGTGCTGCTCGGTGATATAGCAGTTATCAGCGAAGCATACAGTCCCTCATCAATCAGCCGGGAAAACCAGTCGCGCTATATAACCCTCAGCGCAGAGTTAGAGAGCGGTTACAATGTAGGGCTGGTCAGCCGCGATATTGAAAGCGCTATAGCCGGTTACAACGCTCCGGGTGACATCAGTGTTGAAATGGCCGGAGAAACGGAAATGATCCAGAGCGCGATCAGCGATATGACCCTGATGATCATTCTTGCAGTAATCTTTATCTATTTAATCATGGTAGCCCAGTTTCAGAGCCTGCGGTCTCCCTTTATAATTATCTTTACCATGCCTTTGGCTTTTACAGGCGGCCTGCTTTTACTCTGGGCTACAGGGATAGAGCTTTCACTGCCTGCCATGTTGGGATTTCTTGTCCTGGCCGGTATTGTAGTTAACAACGGTATTGTGTTTGTCGATTATGTTAATAAGCTGCGGGAAGCAGGAAAATCGAAGGAACGGGCTTTAATAGAGGCTGGTATGACCAGACTGCGGCCGATCCTGATGACCACTATAACCACTGTGCTGGCCATGACTCCCATTGCCCTCGGTCTTGGCAGCGGTTCTGAAGCAACACAGCCCATGGCAGTTGTAGCAGTGGGCGGTTTATCTTATGCGACTCTGCTAACTCTGTTGATAGTGCCGATTATCTATGACCTGGTGAATCGCAAAGCACCGGATCTCAAGGCTGCCAAAGCCTGATTTATACTTAAAGTGAAAACCGGAATGTAGCCGGAGGATGAAAATGTCATACCAGATATATTTAGTTGAAGACGAGCCTAACTTGAATCGCCTGCTTACCTCTTACCTGCAAAAAGAAGGGTGGACAGTTTACCCTTTCCATACGGGTGAAGAGGCACGACGGGCAATGAGTATAAAACCGCATTTGTGGATTCTCGATATAATGCTGCCCGATATTGACGGTTATGAGTTAATTGCTGAAATAAAAGAAAAATCACCGCGGGTTCCCGTAATTTTTATTTCTGCGCGTGATTCCGATCTCGATCGGATTATTGGCCTGGAAAAAGGAAGCGACGACTACCTGCCCAAACCATTTCTACCCCGTGAGCTGATTATCCGGGTCAGCAAACTGCTGGAACGAGTTTATGGAAGCCCGGAAACGGAAAAAGACGAGAAAAGTGCGCTTGAAATTGGCCCGTATATGGTTAATTCCCGAAAAAGGTCTGTCACCGAGGGCAGTAAAAGAGTTGACCTGACTTCCAGGGAGTTTGATCTTCTAATGTTGCTGATTGAAAACCCGGGCAGCGCTCTTTCCCGTGAACAGATCCTCACTCATATCTGGAGCAGGGAATATTATGGCAGTGATCGCGTTGTTGATGACCTGGTCAGGCGCCTGCGCAAAAAAATGACCTGCCTCGATATTGAAACTATCTATGGTTATGGCTACAGGCTGGTGTCAGGATCATGCTGAAGCATAAACCGCTTTCCATGCAGATCTGGCTGATCTTTGGTTTCACCATGGTCCTGTCCATCTTTTTGATGATGCTGGTTCCGTGGTTTCTTGCTTACTTTTTTTCACCGGGCGTTCACAATTATATAAATAGAGCCCAGGAAACAGTTTTGGATGACTATGAACACAGCCAGATGTCACTTGAAGAAATACCCTACGTTGAAACTACTGTTAAAAGATACTTTTCTTCAACTGTATACCACATGGTTATCGAACAAGGCGGCATGGTTCATACCTCCAACCTGTTTCCAGAAGATCTGTTGAACGAGATTAAAGAAGAGATTTCCGTTCTCGATAAAAACGGTGTCAGTCCGGTTGAAGGTTTTATCGGGGAAGCGAGTATTTTCTATGTTGCCCGCAGTATAAATGGTGCCGGTGAAAAGGCATACCTGGTATCATACATGTGGGATATTTACCAGGACGAAGTATTCCAGGGCATCTTTTACCGTTTAATCGGCATGATTGGGCTGATCCTTCTTCTCTGCCTCTTTCCGGCGCTGCTGCTGGCCCGTTACATATCAAAACCGCTTGTTAAGCTTGAAAGCCATGTCAGGTCAATTGCCGAGAGAGATTGGCACCACTCAATAGAGGTGAACCGGGGCGATGAAATTGGCAGCCTGGCCGTTTCCATTGAAAAGATGCGTCAGAGGCTGATTCAGCAGGATCAGGCACAACAGTCATTTATACAGAATATATCCCATGAATTAAAAACTCCTGTTATGGTTATTCGCAGCTATTCCCAGTCAATTTCCGATGGAATATTCCCTCAGGGCGATCTGGCCAGCACAGTTAAAGTAATCGATGAAGAATCAGAACGTCTGGAAAGAAGGATTCAGGATCTGCTCTACCTGACCAAAATCGATTATCTGTCGACACATGAACCGGTTAATGAACAGACAGAGTTGTCTGCCGTGCTGGAAGATGTGGTCAGGAGGTTGAGCCGCCGCCGCAGTGAAATAAACTGGACAATCAGCATATCCCCTCTTGAAGTACCCGGTTCTGTCGAGCAGTGGACCGTGGTATTCGAAAATTTAATCGATAACCAGATTCGCTATGCTGCCCGGCAAATAGTGATTAAAGCGGCTGAAGGTCATCAAGATAACTGCAAAACAGCCCTGATTCGTCTCTGGAATGATGGGCCGCCCATCGATGATAAAGTGAAGAGCAGGCTCTTTCAGCAATTTAGTCACGGCCCGGGTGGTCAATTTGGATTGGGCCTTTCGATAGTTCAGCGCTTAGTCTGGCTTTACAGGGGGCGTGTCTGGGCTGATAATGAAGATGGAGGGGCAGCTTTTTACGTGGAAATTCCCTTGGGTGATTATCTGCCCGAGTAGTGATTGGCCCCGGTGATAAATTATTTACTGAGAAAAATAACCAGCTGTTTTTCTTTCCTGCACGGGATGTAAATTCTTCTAAGCCTCTCACAGAAGAACAGGCCTTTATTTTTACTATTTACTTGACAGCGATAACAGGTTGGTAATATAATTAAATAAACGGTTAGTCAAAAGGGGTGAAGTCAGATTGTCGAACCGGGCCAGGGATGAAGCAAAGGATCGCATTGTCAGGGCTTCAATAAGCCTATTTTCTGAAAAGGGTTTTGACGGCACCCGTGTCAATGAAATAGCAAAAGAAGCAGAGGTAAACAAAGCGCTCATTTACTATTATTTTAAAAACAAAGAAGATATACTCGATTATTTAATAGAGAATCTTTTTACAGAGCTAACCGGGTTATCCCTTCAGTTTATTGGTGATAGTGTGGTTAAAATGATAAAAAATGACGAACTGGATATCAAGTCTGACCGGTTTCACTTCAGTGATGAAGAAGCTCTTGGAAAGTTTCTGGAGCAAGCGGATACCTATATTGAAAGGCTCATCGATTATGCTATAGAAAGACGTCAAGTTTTGCGAATCCTCATGCTTGAATCACTTAAGAAACGCAAACACCAGAAAGGTTTGTTTCGCTTCATGGAAATGACATATAACAGTGATGTCAATCCTCTCTATAAAACAATAAAAGAAGCAGACAGTGATTATAATATTACGGATAGCACTTCCCTGGTTAAATTTTTCTTTGGTTTAGTGCCGATCATTAATTTTGCCGCCTATTACGACGATTGGCTAAAGGCAGATATAGAAATTGACGAAATGAAACTGCGCAGCACTTTTATGGGTATATACCGCTTCATGATGAAGGGATTTGTCTCAGATACTGACATAATGATCAATGGCAAACTGAATGGCTGCATTGATTTGGCATAACGAAGATTAGTATTGTGCTGAAAGGGGACAAAAAATTTTTAACTAAAATTAACCGTTTGGTTAAAAACTGAAAATTAAATAACGTCACTCAATTGTCTTTGGTTAAAGCTATCGTTGCCTTGATGAAAGAGGGTGGTGGAGTTGCTCGTTTGCAAAGCGGTTTGAAGGTGCCTTGTAATTTGCATGAAGGTTATATGTACAGTTATCAGTAAGGAGGTAATAAAATGTCTTTTGAATCGGTAAAAAAAATTGCTGCTGAATTCGCCATTGACAGGGCTGTAAACTATGTTTCACAGAATCCGGCTCAGAATATTATGACCTTGATGGATTTCGCCGAGCGGGTGGCTAATCGCCCCGATCACAAAGATAATATAAACAAGCTTAAAGAGCACTTTATGAATAATCCACTGATATTTGAGCAAGCGAGGCGAGTGGTAAAAAACCCTAAAATGCTTAAAAAGTTTATGATCAACTGGGTAGCTAACAACCAGTTAGCCGGTAAAAATGTTCGTGAAGAAAATGCCGCTAAGCTTGGGGTGTCGGTGCCAAGTTTGATTCTGATTGATCCCACCTCGGCTTGCAACCTGCGATGCGATGGCTGCTGGGCGGGAGAATACAAAACCACGGACAGCCTGGAGCCCGAACTGCTGGATAGAATTTTCCGGGAAGCTAAAGAACTTGGCATATACTGGATAGTCTTGTCCGGAGGAGAGCCTTTCGCCTATAAACCCCTGCTCGATGTTGTTGCGGATCATCCCGATCTGGTTTTTATGGCTTACACCAATGGAACCCTTATTGATGAAAAAACAGCCGATCGTCTTGCCGATCTGGCCAACTTTTCGCCAGCCTTCAGTCTGGAAGGTTGGCGGGAGCAGACTGATGCACGCCGTGGAAATGGCGTTTTTGATAAAGTTATGCGCTCTATGGATCTGCTCAGTGAACGGGGAGTTTTCTTTGGAGTGTCAGTTACAGCCACCAGGGATAATGTTGACACCCTTTTCAGTGAACAGTATATTGATTTTCTGGTTGAGAAGGGAGTCCTTTATGAATGGTGTTTCCACTACATTCCAATTGGCCGCAATCCGAATACAGAGCTGATGTTAACCCCTGCCCAGCGTGCATGGCTGGCCTACAGAGTTCCCGAACTCCGCCGGGAAAAACCGATTATGATTGCTGACTTTTGGAATGATGGTGAAGCAACCCGTGGCTGCATTGCCGGTGGAAGAATGTATTTCCATATCAATGCCCAGGGTGATGTTGAACCCTGTGCCTTCGTCCATTTTGCTGCAGATAACATAAAGAATAAAAGCCTGAAGGAAGTGCTACAGAACCCGCTCTTTAAATCTTTCCAGAAAAGGCAGCCCTTTAATGACAACCATCTGCTGCCCTGTCCAATCATCGATAATCCTTTAGCCCTGCGTGAGATTGTTAAGGAAAGTAAAGCCAGGGGCACCCACCAGGGCGCTGCCGAAGTGCTGGAGGGCCAGGTAGCTGCGCATCTGGATCAGGTTTCAGCGCAGTGGAAAGAGAAGGCGGATAAAATAAAGGCTGACAAAGAACAGGCAAAAGAACCTGCTCATGCCTGATTTTAAATAAGCAAATATTGAAAGGAGGCTGATTCTGTATCGGCCTCTTTTTTAATATGCCGCATATAAAAAATTACAATACGCTGCTATGAACAACAGTAGATATAGAATATCAAAAACTCTTATTTCTCCGCTTCATTCCCGGGCCCTGGCAGTAGTGAAAACCGGAGGAAAGGATATTGCTAATATATGTAAAGGTATAAACGGGAACATGTCGAATAAAACATTAATCAATAACAGATATGGAGGCATGAGTATGAAAACTGCTTTGAAAGCCGGCAGTAGAAAAAAACAAGTACTCTTATTAACAGCAGTGGTATCTTTTCTTGCAGCTACTATATTGATTGCTTCGCCTGTTGCGGCAGCTCTGCATGGTGATGTAAACGGTGACGGCAACATCGATGTTCAGGATGTTGCTTTAACCATGCGTCACGCCCTCGGCCTGCAAACGCTGAACGATCTGCAGGGGTTCCTTGCCGATGTTAATGGTGACGGAATAGTGAATGTTCAGGATGTAAGCCAAATTATGCAGAAATCGCTCGGTTTAATTGAAGGTTTTGCAGATGCACCCGTTCCGGAAACCGGCCTTGTTGATGATTTTATCTCGGCCCCCGGTCTTTCTCCGGGAACAAAGATGATCGTGGTAACCCTGGCTGTTGACAATCAGGAACAATACAGGGTTTTTGTCGGATCCAAAACCCTCTATTACAGTGAAACAGTGGAAGGGTTCCTGGCTGAGATACCGGAAGATGATGCCCTGATCGAAAATGTAACTGTCTATAAAAAGTAGAAAGAGAGAGGAAACGCATGTTCCAACCTGTTGATGCTGCTGTGTTAATTGAAAGATGTCAGGGCCTTAAAGGTGAACTTCAGCTGCAGCGCCGCGGGCGGGAATTTGAAATTATATATAATGGCCTTTTTATTATGGCTACCTATAACGGCGCTTCGGAAAAAGCTGCGGTCAGGGAGGCCCTGCAGGAAACAGCTACCTGTTTTACCGCTCCCCTGAAAGTATTGATCGGTGGCCTGGGGGTTGGCTACAGTCTGAGGGAAGCTCTTGACTGCCCCGCTGTTGCCGGGGTAACAGTGATTGAACTGGAGCCTGCTGTAATAAAATGGAACCAGGAAGTGCTGGCCGAAGTTAACGGCAGCGCCCTGGACGATTCAAGAACCATGGTTATTAACGATGATTTTCGGAAGGTTCTGCAGAAAAAAGGCAGGCATCATTCCGGTACCCTTTCCGGATTGTTTCATGTAGTGATGGTCGATACCGATAACGGCAGCAGTTGGCTCAGTCTGCCTGAAAATGCTGAGATCTACAGCGAGGATGGTCTTAGTTTGATCCTTAAATGCCTTTATCCCGGAGGAGCCGCCTGTTTCTGGGCTGCCCGGCGGGAAGAAGAATTCGAAGAGAGGTTAAAGAAATACTTTTACCGGGTTGAGTTTCGCACTGTGCCGGAGAAGACCGGCCACGACGGGTGTTACTATATCGCCGTCAAAGCACTTAAATAGCTGAATATAAATCATCAAGAGAGGCGGGTTGGGAATAGTTCCTTCCCGCCTTTCTTTATAGAAGTTTAAGCATAAGAAAATCAGTTTCCTGCGTTTTAACCACTTTAAAGCCGAGTCTTTGGTAGAGGTTGTAAGCCCGGTTCAGCTTATCTACACTGAGAGAAAATCTTTTATAACCCCTGCTTCTCAGTTCAGCAAAGAGCGCTTCCATTAAAGCAGTGCCAATGCCGTTCCCACGATATTGTTCGTTAACCGCGAAGCAAAGTTCCGGGGTGTCGGCATCTATAAAACCATAAGCTCCTTTTTCAGCGCTTTCAAACTGCCTGGCCCAGGCAGCCCCCACATCCATGCTTCCTGCCTCGGCTATAAAACCGGCATCGGTCTTTTTCATCCAATCGTCAAGGTAAACATGTAGCTCCGGTTCGTCAATAACAGAGAAGGGAGGCTTTTCCTCTCCTTCAGGAATGAACATTGCTTCATACAGCATCTTCCGCAAAAAGGGGTAATCCTCTGTTTTTGCTTTCCTGATTTTAAATAATATATCCTTCATAAAATCACCTGCCAGGTAAATTGTAAAAGTAGTTATTGTAAATATCTACAATTATACAAAACATTTATTTATATATTGCATTATAAAAGTACAACTCCGGGTGGTTAACGTCAAGAAAAAATTTTTAAAATAAGCTTGACAATAAGATAAACATGTTTATAATAATAAGTAGTTTATAGTATAAACCTAAGTGGTGGGAGGATTTACAATGGGAAACAAGTTTGATGGACAGGGAGATGACTTGAAGCAGCTTTATGAAGATGTTGCTTATATTAAGAAAGCTGTTTCGAAAAAGAATAATATCCTTAATTTCATGGAGATCAATCAGGCCTTGCGCTTTGCCGCCTTTTTATCGGGGGTGCTGGTTATCATAACAGCGTTAATTCTTTATTTCCTGGTTCAGCAATACGGCTCGTTTGCATTATTTCCCGATCGGGTAAAGATCTTTTTCTATCTATATCTTTTCCTGGCGTTTGTTTCCATTGCCGTGATCAAGCTCCGCAATTTTTTAAGTAAAGCCAGGGAAGTAAACAGCCGTATAACTTTTGGCGAACTTATAGATGAAGTCTATACCGTCCGGTTCATTGAAATAATCATCCCCTTTATGGTTGTTTTAATTGCGGTGCCTATCTATCTAAACTCAACAGGGTTAAATGAGCTGATCCTGCCCTTTACAGCCATGCTCTTCGGGTTGCTCTCATTTGCTGTTTCCGGACTGCTCCAGTTGAGGATATTGCTGCTTCTGGCCGGTTGGCTAATTTTATGCGGATTAGTATTTTTATTTGCTATTCCCGGTATGGATCAGTCAATTCAGCTATTAATCAGTTTTGGTTGTGGCCTTCTGATAATGGGTTTGTCAGGTTATATCACTTCATCGAAGAAGGAGTAAGTGGATGGCCAATAAAAAAATGATGAAGCCGGAGATTGATAAGATAATTCATGAGCGAACCCGCCTGCTGATTCTCAGCTATCTGGCGGCAGGCGATGCAAAAGTAGTTCCCTTTACCGAACTGAAGGAGAGACTTGATTTAACAGCCGGTAACCTGTCGGTGCAGTTACGTAACCTGGAAGAAGCCGGATATATAAAAATAAACAAACGTATCGTTGGTCGCAAGCCAGTTACCGATATAGCCTTAACTGCTGCCGGAATACAAGCATTAACCGGGTACCTCGATGAAATGGAAACCCTGATTAACCGGGTTCGGAATGTTAGTGATATGAATGGGAGAGGTTAAAATGATTAAAGTTAAAAACCTGAGCCATGATTATAGCGGAAAAGGCAATTATGCGGTCAAAGAAATATCATTTCAGATTGACCGTGGAGAAATATTTGGTTTTCTTGGGCCAAGCGGGGCGGGTAAAAGCACTGTGCAAAATATTATGACAGGTTTACTCCGGCTGCAGTCAGGTGAAGTTACCTATGAAGATAAGCCGATTGAAAGTATACGAAAGCAGTTTTTCAATCGTATCGGCGTCTCTTTTGAGCATCCAAATCTCTATACAAAACTCAGCGGGTATGAGAACCTGCGTTACTATGCCGGCCTGTTTACTGTACCGACCCTTTCTCCCCTGGAATTATTGGATATGGTTAGCCTACGTGAATCGGCTTACAAAAAAGTGGCTGCTTATTCAAAAGGGATGAAACAGCGTCTGGTATTTGCCCGTGCCCTGATAAATAACCCGGACATTCTCTTTCTTGATGAACCAACTGCCAGTCTGGATCCGGTTACTGCCACTCATGTGAAAGATATAATTCTGGAGAAGAAAAAGCAGGGGGTAACTGTATTTCTGACAACTCACAATATGTATACTGCCGAGGAAATATGCGACAGGGTTGCCTTTCTTAATGAGGGAACAATTGCGGCAATGGATACCCCACGCGATCTGAAACTTAAGTATGGAGAGAAATCTGTCCGCGTTGAGTATCTGGAAGATGGCCGGATTAAAACAGACCTCTATTTTTTGTCAAAAGATGAAGACCGAGTTGCACTGCAGGATATCGTTGGTCAAAAAGAAATCCAAACTCTCCACTCACAGGAAGCAAGCCTGGAGCAAATCTTTATTCGCCTGACCGGAAGGGGGTTGCAGGCGTGATAAAATGTTTTTTTACCCTTTTTTACCAGGATTTAATTATAGCATCCCGTAACGCGCTGATGTGGGTGCTGCTGGGAGCGCTGATTACTATAGTTTTAATAGTTAAGCTGGTAATCCCGGCTGATTATGAAATGAGCGAAATACAGTATTTCTATGATCAAAGCTCCGGGGGTTACCTTGAAGCAGCTGCCCGGTTGGAGGGCCACGATGATGAGAAAATTATAGGCAGTATGAGTGAACTGGAAAAGGTGGTTGCAGAGGAACAAAATGCCATAGGAATAATCCTTGAAGAATATAATCAGGAACCACGGGTAACTATTATTCACCACGGAACAATCAGCAGGGAGAACCGTAACCTGATAGCAGCTGCTATTGAAAAATCGCTAAAGCCCTATTACACTTCGGGGTCTCAGCCAGATTTCCAGGTTCAGTATCTCAGGCCTGCAGCGGAGAAGGTGCCCCAGAACCAGAATGCCATTCCTCCCCTCCTGGCTTTTGAAGTTATTGTAAACGGCTTTATGATGGTTGCTGTTTTGCTCTTCCAGGAAAAAATGGAAGGAACAATTAAAGCCTACCGGGTCAGCCCGGGCGGCACATCAATTTATATAATATCGAAAGCTGCCGTCTTTGCCCTGGTCGGGTTGCTTTACGGATTGCTGATGGTGCTTCCTACTATCGGGTTTTCCTTCAGTTTTCCGGCGCTTTTTGCCGTGCTCTTTTTTGGTTCTCTAATTTACACCTTCCTCGGCTTGGCAGTCGCCTCATTTTTTAAAAATATTTCTGAATGGTTATTTATTGGAATAGGCATGCTGATGATAAACATGGCCCCGGTGATATCGTACGGCTGGCCTTCTTTTGCTCCGCGCTGGCTAACATATATTCCCTCCTACCCGATAATTTTCGGCCTGCGCGAAATACTTTTCCCAACCGGCAGGCCGCTTGAACAACTCTTTATTTTGCTGCCGGCAGCTGCGGTTGCTGCTTACCTGGTCTGTTACCTGGCTGTGAAAAACAAACTGATGAGGGAGGGCAATTAAATGAAGCAGATCTATAACCTGATGAGACAAGATCTGGCAACAGCCCTGCGTGACAACATCTTATTCTACATGATTGTTGCGCCACTGCTGCTTGCCCTGGCGGTGAGAATCTTTTTGCCCTCGGTTGAAGCGGCGGGATTGAACCTGGCAGTTTCAGCGGAACTTGACAGTGAAATAATAAACCGGCTGGAAAATTATGCCACAGTAGAGTTGTTAGATGATAACCGGGCGGTTTATGACCGGGTTGAAATGATTGATGCTGCGCCGGGCATAGTAACAGAGAATGAGCAAATTATCTTGATTTATGAAGGCAATGAGCCCGGGAATATCATTGATGCTGCCGGGGTAGCGCTGGAAGCGGCTGTTGAAGGAGATGGTTTAGTAAGTTTTGAATACAGGAGCCTTGGTGAATCAGCTTCAATGATGCGGGAGATCATTACACTTTCCCTGCTAATGCTGGCCCTGCTACTGGGCGGCATAGTATCGGGTTTTAACATAATTGATGAAAAAGACAGCAGGTCGGTCAATGCCCTGTCCGTTACCCCTCTTTCATTGGGGCAATATATAACGGCAAGATCTGTTATTGCTTTTTTCATTACAGCCATTATCACTACCGGCACAGCGGTTATATTATTTGGTCTCGAGATAAATTTAATAAAACTGGCTGTTCTTTTACCGGCATCATCGTTAATTATAGCGATCTTCTGCCTGGTTGTAGGAGGCTTCTCCAGCAATCAGGTTAGCGCTATAGCAGTAATCAAGGTGCTCATGCCTGTTTATATCGCTTTACCCATAGCATCTCTTTTCGTTTCTGAAAAGTGGCAAGCCCTGTTTTATCCCTTTCCAAACTACTGGCAGTTTCAGATGCTCAGGGCGGTATTTTTCGAAGAGATTGGAACAGTATCTTTCGGGTTCTCTGTTTTACTGACCTTTTTATTAAGCGTGATCTTATTAATGATTACAATAAAAATAACCAGCGGCCGGTTGATGCCCCGGGGGAGGTGACAAAATGGAATGGTACTGGTGGGTGCTTATTGTTATTGCCGTTGTGGTAATCGGGTATATAAAACTTAAAATATTTAACTCAATTTTAGCCAGGCGGAAGAAAGCTGAACAGGAAGTTGAAGATTAAACAAAACAAGGGAGTCGGCATCATATAATAATGCCGGCTCCATGCTTTTTAAACAATATATTTTGTTAATTCAAGCGTATGAAAATCGTTGTCTTACTCTCTAAAATCCGGATAACTGCAGCTTCCCACACCAGTTTTGCTGTATGGGCAGCCGGGGCATTTGACCCCTTTTTTATTGTCTTTAACTATTTTGGCGATTGCCGCACCGATTATTGATGCTACTATTAAAAAGAGTAGAATATTACCCAGCATTATACAGCCTCCTTGATTCTATTTTCGCTTTTTTGTTCTTTACTGCGGATTAGAGAAGCTATGACGGCAACGAAAACCAGGATGGCAACCAGTCCCGGAATAACTCCGCTTCCGAAACTGCCGGTCGTTATTAATGTGCCTGCCTGGTAAACAAAATAAGCAACAGTGTAACCAACTCCGAATTGAAAGCCTATCCCGGCCCATAGCCATTTTTTACTATCCATTTCTGCATTCATCGCCCCGATAGCAGCAAAGCAGGGTGGCGTAAACAGGTTAAACATCAGGTAAGCGAGCGCGGCGACTGAGGTTAGCCCCATTACTGTTGCCACATCACCGGCCCCGCTGATCAGTTCAAATTCTTCGGTATCGATAAAGTTTGTTATACCATAAACAACAGCAAGGGTTCCTACAACATTTTCCTTGGCGATAAAGCCGGTAATCGCAGCAGCTGCAAGTTGCCACACGCCGAAACCGAGCGGTATGAAGAGGAGAGCAAATGGGCCGGCAATTCCGGCAAGGATGCTTGTACCTTCCATGCCTTCCTCAACAACCTGAAAATTCCAGTCAAATGTTTGCATTATATGCACGGCGGCGTTACAGACCAGGATTATTGTAGCTGCCTTAACGATAAAAGCTTTTGCTCTCGAGAACATCGAAACAAGGGCCCGCTTAATGCTGGGCAAACGATATTCGGGCAGCTCCATGATGAAATACGCAGGTGAAGAACTTTCACCGGTAATTTTGCGGACCATCAGCGCACCGATAATAATAATAGCGATAGCAACGAAATACATTGATGTTCCAACCCAGGCAGCATCACCAAAAAATACACCGGCAAAAAGGGCAATGATTGGCAGTTTGGCTCCACAGGGCATAAATGGAGTGAGCATGGCCGTGGTGCGGCGCTGCCGGTCGTCACGAATTGTTCGCGTAGCCATTACGCCGGGAATAGCGCAACCGGTACCTATAACCATGGGGATGATTGATTTTCCAGAGAGCCCTACTTTTTTCAGGTAGCGGTCCATTACCATGGCCACCCGGGCCATGTAACCGCTGTCTTCCAGCAGGGCCAGCATGAAGAAAAGAACCATAATCAGGGGCAGAAAACCCATTACAGCGCCAACCCCGCCTATGATGCCGTCGAGGAAAAGCGAACTGAGCACAGGAGATAAATCACCACCCATCAGTTCCGCTGCAAATTCATACAGGGCGTCAATCCAGCCAACCAGGATGTCAGCCAGCAGGGGACCAACATAGGTTTGTGAAAGAGAAAAAATAACATAAATCACGGCGGCAAAAATGGGTATGCCCAGGATCTTGTTGGCGACGATACGATCAATCGCATCCTGGCGAGTTTGTTTATGGCTGGCTACTGTCCGGTTTTCTACCTCCCTGACCAGTTCTTCAACGAAAACAAATCTTTCTCGTTCAATTTTTTCAGCGCTTTCCTGGTCTTTTACGGCAAAGGGCTTACTTTTAAATGGAGCAGTTTGTTCATCTCCAGAGCGATTGGCCGCTGTTTTGAGCAGTTCAGCCAGGCCCATGTTCTCAGTTGAAGATGTTTTAACCACCGGGCAGCTGAGCCGCTTCGAAAGCTCGTCCAGGTCGATCTTAATGTTCTTGCTCTCCAAAAGGTCGCTCTTGTTAAGAGCAACAACCACCGGAATTCCCAGCTCCAGGAGCTGAGTGGTAAAGAAGAGACTCCTGCTCAGGTTGGTGGCATCGACAATGTTAATGATAACATCTGGTTTTTCATTAAGCACAAAATCCCTGGTAATGCTTTCTTCAGAACTAAATGGTGAAATTGAGTAAGCGCCTGGAAGGTCTACAACCCTAATTATTTCTACTCCCCGGTATAGTGATTTTTTAATGTCACCTTCCTGCTTGGCGATAGTTACACCGGGCCAGTTGCCCACGTGCTCAATTTTCCCTGTGATAGCATTAAATAGTGTGGTTTTTCCGCTGTTTGGATTTCCAGTCAGTGCAATACGCATTTTATTCCTCCCAAGTCGTATGTTAGCTATAGCTAACTAAATTATTAAAAAAAACAGGCTATCTAGATAACAATAGCCCGGGCTAAATCATCATCAATGCTATATCTTGCTCCTTTAACATGAATAACAAGGTTCTGGGCCAGGGCAGATATAACCATAACCGTTTCACCTTCATAACAACCAAGAGTAAATAAAAAATCCTTAATTGCCTGGTCGCCTGTATTAATCTCCTTAATCATGTAAGGAATATTGATTTTAGCATCAGTAAGGTTTATTTTACCTTCTTTGCATAGTTCAAAACCTTTTACCGCAGGACTTCTTTTAAATAGTTTATTTGCTAAAGCCAGATCCATAGTTGCCTCCTTTAAGCCCATAATTTTATGTGTCATTTCATCAGGTATTGTTTAATAGCATTAAGCATTTCATCAGTAATAACATGTTCCATGCGGCATGCATTTGTTGCCGCTTCATCAGGTGATAAATCCAATGATTTTTCAAGGAAATGGGTGATCAGGTTGTGCTTAACATAAATTTTTTCAGATACAGCTTTCCCTTTCTCTGTCAGGGTAACCGGCCTGTAAAACTCGTTATTGATTAAGCCTTCCTCTTCAAGGTGGTTCATTGCCTTTGTTACGCTCGGCTTTGTCACCCCTAAATTGCGGGCTATGTCTGCCACATGGGCATGTCCATGTTCTTTTTCCAGGAGGTAGATTGTTTCGAGATACATCTCGCTTGATTCATTGTATTCCAAGAGAAATCCCCCTTTTTAAAAATTTGTTAACTATAACTAACTTAATTATAATCACTTAATTCATTTTTGTCAACATAAAAAATCCGGCCCAGTTGCGCCTGAATCAGAACACTGCTATACTAGCGCCATGGCAGGAAACAACTGAATTAATGGTAACACTGTTCTTTTCAAATACTGGACTGCAGGTGGTTATCTTTTGGAATACTACAGGATACTTGGTGTAGAAAAAAGTGCAACATTTATTGAAATAAAAAGAGCATACCGAAAAATGGCCAGGGAATGTCATCCGGATCTTAACCCCGGTAAAGATTCGGAAAAACATTTTATCCGCATAAAAGCTGCTTACGATACTTTATGCGATCCTGTAAAAAGAGAGAGCTATGATAATGGCTTATCCTATGCAAAAAAACAGTATCCTTATAATAATGACTATAAAAACGAACAGGCTGCCCGTCCCGATCATTCATCTGCCGGTAAAACTGCTTACAAAAAGAAAGAGGAGCCTGCCAGAAAAGCTGAAGAGAGCTTATCAAGGCTAATTACATTTACCCTTGGTAAAGATGAATATGCCTTAAACATTGAACAGGTTCTCGGTATTGTAGGCTCGGCAACGGTGAAGGATCTTGATCAAGCAAATGATTTCATAGATGGTAAGATCCACACCCGTGGAGAGGAATGGCCTGTGATTAACCTGGCCAGGAACTTAGGCTTATGTGGGATTGAAAATGAAGGGTCGGCTAAAATTGTCCTGGTCGAAATTAAAGGGATTAAAGTAGGTTTTATCGTCAACAATGTATCCATGGTTACCGATCTTTCCAGCGCGATGATCCGGGATATGCCTAACAGTTCCCTGGGGGATTCAAATCATTCGCTGAAAATGGCTATGGTCGGCGAGCGGATGATTATTATTTTGAGCCTTGATCATATCTTGTCACCGGCAACCATGACTGCCCTGAGAGATTTTGGATAAGGTAGAATTTAGTATCGGCTATATTGTTTAAGGAATCACTGTTTACGTAAGAATTATAAGATAAAGATCAATAACTGTGGAGGTTATCAGTGCAAATGTCAGTTCAGGTGAGCAGTGAAATGCAGGCAGAATTGCTAAAAGATCAGCAGGATGAAATAACAGCTTATTACCTCTATAACAAAATTGCCGATTATGTTAAAGATAAAGACAACCGGAATGTAATCAGGGCGGTAGCCGATGATGAACTGAAACATTACAAGACGCTGAAAAGCATTACCGGCATAGAGTTAAAGCCGCAGCGATTGAAAGTATTCATTTTTTACTGGATTACCAGGATTCTCGGTTTAACTTTTGGTATAAAACTTCTGGAAAGAGCGGAAAACCAGGCTGTAACATCCTATGGCGGTAAAGAACAGCAGGTGGATGGTCTCAATGAAATCATTGCCGATGAAGAAAGGCATGAAACCGAGTTGATTAACATGATCAACGAGGAGAGGTTGCATTACATGGGTTCGGTTGTCTTGGGTTTAAATGATGCCCTGGTGGAACTAACCGGAGCACTGGCCGGTTTTACTTTTGCTTTCCAGGATACAAAACTTATTGCCCTGACAGGCCTGATCACCGGAATAAGCGCTTCTTTTTCCATGGCCGCCAGTGAATATCTGTCAAAAAAACAGGAGGGCGGGCAGGATGCGCTCAAGTCGGCGCTTTACACCGGTACTGCTTATGTTATTACCGTGGCCTTACTAGTTTTGCCGTTTTTACTTTTGAAAAACCCTTTCATCAGCCTTGCTGCTACCCTTGTGATTGCAGTGGTGGTTATTTTTCTCTTCAATTTTTATGTCTCAGTCGCCAATGATTACAGTGTTAAGAAGAGATTCGCAGAAATGGCAGTTATATCGCTTGGTGTAGCTGGCATATCGTTCGTAATCGGGATCCTGGTCAGGTATTTTTTCGGTATTGATATTTAAGCTTCAGCTGCCTGTAAGGGGTTACTGTGGATGATTGCCATAAATTATGATATAAGTATTTTGTGTCTGAAAATAAATTACGGGAGGATGATCTTACTGATGAAAAAAGAAGATGTTTTAAGTTTCCTGAAAGAGAACCGGGTTTTCTATATAGCAACGGTTGATGGAGATAAACCGGCGGTACGGCCCTTTGGTTTTGTTATGGACTATGACGATAAGCTTTATTTATGCACAAACAATAAGAAGGATGTTTTTAAACAGCTGCAGGCTAACCCTAATCTTGAAATTAGCGCTTTCGGCTCCGGAGAAAAGTGGCTGCGGTTAAGCGGTAAGGCGGTTGTTAATACTACCAGGGCTGTAAAAGAGGCTGCCCTGCAGGAAATGCCATTCTTAAAAAACCTATATTCAGTTGATGATGATCTCTTTGAGCTTTTTTACCTGGCAGAGGGGGAAGCTTCATTTCGCTCGGTAAAAGGGGATATAATCGATACTGTTAAGTTTTAATCATTGTTTTTTAGTATCAAAGAAGCTTAAAAAACCGGGCCCGGTAAGCAGGCCCGGTTTTTCTTACAGTTCGAAGCGCCACAGCGCCCGATCTTGCTCAGCAGTGACAGAGACTGTGCAGTCTATATTTTTAATTTTCAACCCCAGCCACAAGTGACTGGCGCAAATTCCTATATCAACATTGGGATGTTCCCACTTAACATGCTTGTAACCGTGGGGCATGGCCAAAGTGATAGTTTTGTAATCAGAAGAGATGTTAAAACGCCAGTGCTGGCTGTTGGCCCCTGAAGGAGCTTTCCGGGCCAGGTCCAGGGCATAGAGGATTTCAGGGGGCAGTTTTGTTTCATCAATATTGTTCTCAAGCAAACTTTTTAAAGGTTTGCGCTTATGGCTGAACAGGGTTGTTTGCATGCGGTCCATAAAGCGCAGGCCTTTTTCTTCCCAGTAACCGAGAGGTGATATGCAGATCACCCGCTCCCCATCGACCTCGCCTCTACCGAAACCCCACTTCGGTGCTGGTTCTTCCCTGAAACGCCCCAGGTGAGGCATCAGGCGTTCCAGTTCAGCCAGGGTGTAGTGGCCATACCAACAGGTTGCCAGGCCCAGGCTGGTAGCATAGAGGATGATAACTTCTCCCACGAAACCAGCCTGTGAAATTGATGTTGTATCTGTGGCCGCCATAAAGGCAATATTGTCCGGTGGCGAGTTAAAAACCGTGTAAAGCTTTTTATCCGGGTTGGCTTTAAAACGTTGTATCTTCACCCCGTGTTCAAAAGGCAGTTTTAAATTGGCAATAAAATCATCAATTAAACCTGAAATGTTTTCTTCCATGGGCTGCATTTCAAAACTACGGGTGGAACGACGCATATTTACGGCGCTCTCCCAGTCAGCAACTTCAAGCATCCTGATATTATCCTCCTTCGTCCTTTTAGGTTTCAGTTGGGCAAAGTTTTACTGCTTCCCGCTCAGGGTAACAATTACTATCTCCGGTTTCATGCTGAAGCGGAGCGGCAAACCGCTTTCTCCCAGTCCGGCATTTATAAGCATAGTAGTGTTTTTCGAGCTAAAAAGCCCGTAATCATATGTGGGGAAAAAGCCCTGCCCGGGAATGTAGAGAGCTCCCAGGAAGGGAAGCCTGATCTGCCCCCCGTGGGTATGGCCGACCAGGAGCAGGTCAATATTTTTTTCTGTTGCTTTGCTAAAAATTGCCGGACTGTGGGCAAGTAAAAATACCGGGGCTGCTTCTGTTACGTCTTGTAGGGCCATATCGAGCCTGGCCATGCCCAGGGAAGGATCGTCTACCCCGGCCAGCCAGACAAAATCGTTTTCCATCTTTAGCTGCACAGATCTGTTGTGCAGGATTGTGACGCCGTGTGCAGTTAATATTTTTTCCAGCTCATCGTAACCGGCCCATATTTCGTGATTCCCTCGAACATAAAAAATATCGCTGTTCTCCAAACCTGCCAGAAGCTCTTCGGCAGGGGCAGTATCCGGTCTTTTCCTGTCAACCAGGTCACCTGTGATAACTATAACGTCGAAATCCTGCTTCCTGATCAGGTTAAGCAGCTTCTGCTGGCCAGTTCCGAACCTTTTGCTGTGCAGGTCGGTCAGGTGAAGGATAGTGAATCCCTCAAACCCGGGAGGAAGGTATTTAATTTCGATTGAATATTGTTTAATCATAATGGTGCGGGTTTCCCGGTGCAGGCAAAAAGATACTGTTGAGATTATTAAAACTACTATTATTAAACAGGCAATAGTCATCTTTGTTTTATGGGTAAAAGGTTTCTTCAACGTCCTTTTAGTCTCCTGTTTTTAATGGGTTTATCGTAATGTCTTATTATAACATCCTTAGTCTATTGCTGCTGTAACTGGTTAATGTTGAGTACTATTGCTTTCGTTGGTTTGCTTTCCGGAAAATGGTATAATTATATAAGTTATCTCCAGCCGTTTAGCCGCATTTCATAAAAAAATGAATAGGGGTAATACTCATGAAGTTAACTAAAATATTAACAGTAGCGGTTCTTCTCCTGGTATTTTTTGCCCTCCTGACCGGTTGCTCCGGCGATGGTCAGGAAGTGCAGAGAAACAGTGATGAGGCTGAGCCAGAGGCCGGTTTGGTAAATACAATAGATTTTTCCGGGCGCTGGTCGGGAACAGTCCTGATTGCCGAAGTAAAAAACAGTGAAGAATTAAAGTACATGGAAGGTGCAGTTTTCGACTGCGATCTCGATCTCGATATTGATGAGAACGGTGATGGTTTCGCCGACATCTACCTGGACGACGAACTGGCCGGTCCGGACCTTGTGGCCAGGGTGGCTCAGGATCGTCCGCACCTGGTCGGTGAATTGTTTTCCAGCCCTTTTGAGCTGTATGGAACATTCAGTGATGAAAGCGGGGAATGGACCTTCACCGGTGGCGGTGATACTATCGATGAAGAGGTCGTTATTCACCTGGTATTTAACCTTACCGGTTCAGCATCACAGGCCGGGACAGCCCAGTCTTCAGAAGAGCCTGATTCTCCGGTACCGGGGGTTTCTGCTGATGCGCCCCTGGACCAATTTTTAGTTGGATCCTGGATGGCTGACGAGTTGTTTGGTGAATACAGGGTCAAAACGTTTAAAGCCGACGGCACTGCCATACATACCATGGATAAACCGGGAGGTTCGGGAGACGACATTAACAACTGGCCCAATGGTGATTGGACAATAGTTGAATCAGCTTCCGGAACCTGGAGAGTATCAGGGACAACGCTGATTACCGAAGTTGAACCTGAATTTCTTGGCCTGGACACAGAAGTTAAAATTATTGATGAGAACACGATAGAGATTTGGGAACTGCACACCAAAACACTTTATTACCGGGTTCCCCAATGATAAAAAGCAAGGCACGGCAGGAGATAAAACGGTAAACAATCAATCAGGAAAGCAGCCCTGGTCTAACCGGGGCTGCTTTTAATAATAAGGGAAAATATCTTTTTAAGCAGTTATTAAGTAGATAACCTTGCTGCTTTTAAAAGTCATCCGGGTCAACCATTACTTCAAGCAGATAAGGTTTTTCTTTTTGCAGAGCTTTCTCAAGGGCCGGTGCAATAGCTTCACCTTCGGATATTTTTTCTGCCTCCACGCTAAAGCTGTTTGCCAGGGCGCAATAGTCTATACCGGAAATATCTGTACCCGGATAGATATCTTTTTCCACAGCAACGCCCTTGTAATGCAGGAGTCCTTTCCTTACGGCAGCATAACGCTGGTTGTTGATCACCACAAAAACAACAGGGATATTGTACTTAAAGGCAGTCCATATACTCTGTACTCCGAAAAGCAGCGAGCCGTCACCGGTAAAACATATAACTCTTTGTTTGGGGTCTCCGCATTTAACCCCCAGGGCGGCGCCGGAGCCCCAGCCCAGGCTGCCGCAGCTCTGGCCGTATAGACTTTTGCTGTTTGGGCGCTTCAGGTATTCAACCAGGTGAGCGTCAGAAGTGGGTGTGTCTACAACAACAGTTGTTTTTTCATTCATAACCTGCGATATGCCTTCCACCAGGGAGGCTATCCTGATCGGTTTTGCTGCAGCAGCCTTTTTAAGCGCGGCTTCCACTTCTTTGCCGCGTTGCTCATTAAGCATTTCGACAGTTTTATTCCTGTAGGCGATCAGGTTTTTCTTCTCCCCCAGTAACGGAGCCAGGGCTGCTTTAAGTTTTCTAACAGTCTCCCGGGTATTCCCGCACAGCGGAACGTCTGCCCTATAAAGTTTATCTATTTCCTTCATATCTTCGTGCTGGTGTAGTAGTTTTGTTCCCCTGCTAATTTCCGGGGTTGCCGGTATGGTAAATTCAGCAAAAAGCTTTGCCCCCAGGGCTAAAATTACATCGGCCTTTTCTGCAGCCGGAGTATTTGCTTCGTAAGGCCCCAGGAAACGCCGGTCGGTTGTCGGGTAACCGTTGTAATAAAAGCTCCATTTCGACTCACAGCATACCCCGGCCCCAAGCATGTCGGCCAGCTCTTTAACCTCATCGATACAGTTTTCCTTGCCGGCCCCTGTGCCGGAAACAATCAGGGGGAAACTGCTCTCGGCCAGGATATGGGCTGCCCGATCTATATCTTCATCGGCCGGGGCGCTTCTATAATTCACATTGCAGCGTGGGAACGAGTAAACACTGTTTTCACAGGCCGGTGCTTCAAGCACATCCTGGGGTATTACCAGCAGGGTTGGTCCCTGGGGTGGTTTAATGGCCATTTGAAAAGCCCGATTCAGGTCTTCAACTAGTTCCTCTGAGCGAAGCGACTGCCAGTCCCATTTGGTGTATTGTTTGACCATTTCCTGTTCATGAGTAGTGGTGGTTATACCACCATGAGAAAGGAGCCCCTGGGGTTTAATAACGTTAATCACAACAATTGGCGAGTGGCTCATTTTGGCGGAATAAATCTGGCTGATCCCGTTTGCCAGACCTACATTGGCGTGCAGCATTACAATTTGCGGTGTGCCGGTTACCCGCGAATGCCCGTCTGCTGCAGCAACTGCTGAACCTTCAAAGGGGAAGAGAATAAAATCAAAATCATCTTCGTCTGCACATGCGTCAATTATCGACACCTCGGTTGTTCCCGGGCAACAATAAATACGATTTATATTTCTTTTTTTTAAAGCTTCAATAAATAATTTGCCGCCATTATTGTGTTTTGTCACTTTTATCATGTCCTCCGTTCAATCTGCCTGTTGTAAACGGACAGTAATGTAATAGATGTCACTTATATAGTAGCATAAAACTTAACAGTAGATAACTTTATGCTTATTCAGATTGACTTATCGGGCAGTGATAGATATAATCATTTTTATCAAGGAAAAGGCAAACCCATAGCAATATGGGGACGCAAAACCATGGGTCCCTTCACAGGATCGCCAGGTTGCCCTTATATAGAGCAGATGGGCCACTTGAAGGCAGCCGGCAGGGTTGCCTTGTTTATCTTAACAGTATCTATTATAGTTGGGAGTGATGCCCTGAGCTGTATTATATTTTTTTTCAGACGCTTTAATTTATGACCAAAAAAATTAAAAAGGAGCTATTATAAAAAATGAACAAATCCGAACTTATTGACAGTGTAGTAGAATATACCGGTATGATGAAGAAAGATAGTGAGAAAGCGGTTAATGCTGTTGTTGAATCAATTTCCGAAGCCCTGGCTAAAGGTGAGAAAGTTCAGCTGATCGGTTTTGGAACCTTTGATATACGCAAAAGAAACGCCAGGGAAGGCCGCAATCCGAGCACTGGAGAAACCATAAAAATTCCCGCTCAAAACGTTCCGGTTTTTAAGCCCGGCAAAGGTCTGAAAGATAAAGTTAAGTAGCAATATTATTCTTTTATAAAAATGATAAGGGGTTACTGCAGCATATGCGGAACCCCCTTTGTTTTTAATATGTTATGTTGTAAATTACATTCATGTTATAATGGGGTCCAATATATGAAAACTTCCCCTGTCATCTAAATTACAAGGGAGATTTCAATGACAATGATTAAAGACTGCCTTAAAAAAAATATCGTTTTCATGCTGTTTATCCTTTTTATAATACTGCATTGCTCCCCCACGGCAACAGCAGTTGAGACGCAGGCTGAACAGGTTACTCTGCATAAAGCCGTGCCGGCAGCCAACTCTTACCGGGCTGACATTGCGGTAACCGGCCTGGTCCAGGGTTCTGGCGGTAGAAGAGTTAATCTTACGCTGACAGTAAGAGAGCTGGGCGATTCGTCGCTTTTAGGTTCAGTGCTTGTCTTGCTGCCCGACCTGAACGGTTCTGCCGGTTTTAGCAACTTCCGGATCAACGGCAGCGGGTCGACTGCATCTTCAGGTAAGCGATGGGAAGCGATGATCGATGAACGGAGCGGTACTTATTTTCTTAACCTCAGGGCAAAAAGCGCTTCCGACTACCTGGGTAAAAATGAGCAGGTGTCGGTCTCATTTTCCGCCAATGTGCCGGCTTACGGTAATACAGGCGCATACCAGTTTAAAACCAGGGCCTGGACTGACAACAGTTCACGCGATTCCCTGCGTGTTAATCCGGCAAACGGTTTGCCGGAAAACCTGAATTCTATGGCCTCCGGGTTCAATGACCCTGTAATTCATGTTGAACTTCCGGGTAAAACAGGCAGCAATAGTTATTATTTCACAACCGATCGCGCCAGGGGCTTAACGGCGGAACTTTATGCCGAAGGCAGCGGTTTCCAGACTACCATATTCAGCTCGGCAAACTCGGTTGCTTATTTAACAATACTTCAGCTGCCGGCTATGCATCATTACACAACAACAGCTTACCGTCCCGATGGCAATGGCGGATGGAGCGTTTCTGCAGTTGCTGAAAATCAGCCTGTTGATCTCCTCCAGGGTTATACTGCAGATTGGCGGAGTTATTACCACCGGGTACCCGGTCCGGGGAAAAAGGAAGTTTTCACTTATTTAGCGGAGATGCTGAAAGCTCAGCAGGAGCTTCAGGGTTACAATCTCTCCGGGCTTGGAGATGATGACTTAAAAGCGCTGGCAAACTGGGAAGGGATTACCTACTACCGGACTGAATTAACGCCGCATTCTGAACAGGTCTGGTTTGCCGGAGTGGCACTTGAGCCGGGAGCAAAAGGGGTTTTAATGAAGCGGATAGACAGCGCTTACGGTACTACTGCCTATGTTTTTAATGAAAACGATGAACTCTGGCCTTCTGGCAGAGGTTATCGCGGTCCGGATCACGGCTTTGGTTTTGTGCGTGATGGAGACGGTTACCGGGTTGAAAGAGGCCGCGATTATCCCGGAAGCTATGTTGATATTGAACAGGTTGCCGATGCATCTAAGGGCACAGTTACTCGCTACATAGATGTAAGCAGCCCCTTCTCCGGGGCATACCTTCGCGAAGATATGACGGTAAGCGGTAGTGGAAAAGTTGATGAAATATTGCGCAGTGTAAATATCAGGGCGGGGGCCTTTCTTGATTGGCCCGGTTCGGCGGCATTTTCCGATGACTGGGATCTCTGGGTTTTCCCGAACAGAAGCTCAGGTTCTGCAGTTTTTAACGCTCCTGCTTCCCAGCCTCAACAGCAGGGCGGCAGCGGGAGTTCATCTTTTGGCAGCGCTGCCGGCATTCCTGTGCAGGATGATAGTGATCTGCAAAGCGAGCAGGAGAGTGAAGCCCCGGAAGATAGCAGTGAAGAAGAAATAGCCCTGGTTCTGCCCCCTCAACCGGGAAACAGCAGCCGTGAAGAAACAGCTCCTGCTGAACCGGGTGTCGATATGGTTGAGTATGCTGCAGAACTATCCAGGGATAATAAGTCTGTCGGCATCACATTGCTTGTTATCATTGGTATCCTGGTTTTGATTACCATTACTGCAATAGTTATTGTGATCAGAAAACGATAGATTCTTTTATCAGATTCCAGGAGTCCTCCTGGTTTTACCTTTCTTGCCTGCATCAGGATTAACCGGCTTTCCGGTTTAATTAATTACCCCTAGGTATACAATCTATAAAATAATTATTTGCAGGCCTTTTAATATAATAGGTTTGATCAATACAGGTATATTTTCCGGCAGGAAAAGTAATAATCGAATTGAATTATATAATTAGCCTAACTACACAGCATCATGAGGTTTGATTAATTATTAGCGGTGCCTGCGGGGACGCTTCGTGCGTCACGGTAGCGAAGCGGAGGCCCGAAGGGCAGACGATGGAACTGCCCCCTTGGCACAGGGCATCATTAATAAAAAATACAGGGGGCAGGCGCAGCAAATGACAACTGGCGCTAATTCCGGTCAATCGCCTGATATGAATAATGATTATCGGCAAATCTTGATGACCTTCGCTTCAAGATTAATTAATGTTTCCCTTGATCAATTTGATTCAATTATACATGAACTTTTAAAAAGAATCGGAGATTATTCCGGGGTCGATCGGGCCTATATATTCAGGCATGATTACAAGCGCGGTGTAACATCAAAAAGCCATGAATGGTGCGCTTTCGGGGTTGCTCCGGCAGTCGATGGCATGCAGGACCTTCCTCTGGATTCTTTCGGTGACATGCAGCAGGTTGGGGGAAAAGGCAAAAGCCCCTGCATTTTTATTGTAGATGAACTGTCTGCCAATACTGCTGTAAAGAAAAGCTTCAAACTGCATGGTGTTTCTTCATTTGTTGTGGCTCCGTTATCTTATCAGGGTAATATTTACGGTTTAGTTGGTTTTGATACTCTCTCAGGAGAAGGTTTTTTTTCCGGGGATCATATTAATATTTTAAATGACCTTTCCCTGGTAGTGATAAATGCTTTTCAGCGGCAGGAAAGCGAAGAAGCACTTAAAAAACAAAAAGAACGGCTCACTAATATTCTCGATGGAACAAGCGCCGGAATCTGGGAATGGAATGTCCAGACCGGCGAAACATTTTACAGCGATAAATATGCCCAGATTCTCGGTTACAAGCTGGAAGAGATGGATGATATATCCTACAAAAAGTGGGAGCAAATAACCCATCCGGATGATTTGAAGATTAGCAACGAGATGCATGAGAAGCACTTCCGGGGCGAAGTCGAATATTACGATTGCGAATACCGGATGAAACATAAAGATGGTCACTGGGTATGGGTGCATGACCAGGGTAAGGTTATTACCCGCACACCTGATGGTCAACCCCTACAGGTTTTCGGTATTTTGATGGATATAACCAGACGCAGGGAATCCGAGGAAGAACTACGTTCTACCAAGCAGATGCTTGAACTGATTATCAATAATATTCCCCAATTTATTTTCTGGAAAGACAGGAATTCTGTTTACCTGGGCTGTAATGAAAACCAGGCCAGGGTTGCCGGCCTGGAATCCCCAGAAGAAATCATCGGAAAAACTGACTATGATCTGCCCTGGAGCAGGGAAGAGGCAGAGCATTACCGCAGGGTAGATCAGCAGGTAATGAAATCGGGGCAACCCAAATACCATATACTGGAAACTCAAAAGCAGTCAGACGGCCACCGGGCCTGGCTCGATACAAACAAAATACCCCTTTTCAACAATGAGGGAAAGGTGTTTGGCATACTTGGCACCTATGAAGATATAACCGAGCGAAAAAAAGCCCAGGAAGAGCTGCTGGCCAGTGAAACCCGCAACCGCGCCCTGATTGAAACTATCCCCGATCTTATGTTTCGTTACAATCGAAATGGTGACTACCTCGATGCCTGGATTAATGACTTGGATCTGCTGCATCCGCAATCCCGCAAAGATTTTATTGAAACCGGGTTCGATGGTAAAAATATCAGGGATGTTCTGCCCGTAGAAATCTCGGCTCTTCTACTCAAGGGAATCAAGGCTGCTCTCGATACTGAAGAACTGCAGATCATTGAATATCAATACGAAGATGAAGGTGAATTGTTCTACAAAGAAGCCCGCCTGGTAGCTGCCGGCAAAAATGAAGTAATTTCCATAGTGCGCAATATTACCGATAAGAAAAAGTATGAAGTTGAGCTACAGTATTTAAGTCTCCACGATCGGCTGACCGGCCTTTATAACCGCCACTACCTTGAAAGTGAAATGGAAAGGCTTGATACCTCCCGGCAGCTGCCCATATCTATAATCATGGCCGATCTGAACGGCTTAAAACTGGTCAACGATACCTACGGTCATTCCAGGGGCGATCAAATGCTCCGGGAAGCCTCGCGAATTCTGCAGAGTGTCTGCCGCCGGGAAGATATAATTTCCCGCTGGGGTGGAGATGAATTTGTAATTGTTTTACCCAATACTTCTCCCGATAAAGCGCAGTTGATTTGTAAAAGAATAACCAGGAAATGCCAGGGGGCTTTTATTGAAGACATCCCCCTGTCGATAGCTATGGGGGTATCGGCTAAGGTCAATCACGAAAAAGGCCTGATAGAAATCCTTCGTGAAGCGGAAGATGCTATGTACAAGCAAAAGCTTACTGAAAGCCGCAGCATCAAGAATGCAGTTTTGCAGGCCCTGCTAAAAACCCTGGCCGAAAAGAGCTATGAAACAGAAGCTCACACCATGGGCATGATCGAGATGGCTCAAAAAATGGGTAACGCCCTTGAATTGAGCGATGTTGAGCTGAATCAGCTTGTTTTGGTGATTACCCTCCACGACATCGGCAAGATAAATATTGCAGAAGAAATTTTAACCAAAAGCGGTCCTTTAACCGAAGATGAATGGCAAATGATCAAAAAACACCCGGAAATTGGTTTTCGTATTGCCCGCGCCACTGAGGATTTTGCCCATGTCGCAAAAGAAATCCTCTCCCACCATGAACGGTGGGACGGCACAGGCTACCCGGAAGGTTTAAAAGGCAGGCAGATTCCCCTTCTGTCCCGGATCACTTCTGTCGTTGATGCTTATGAGGTAATGAGTAACGGCAGACCTTATAAAAAAGCTATGAGTAAAGATGAAATAGTAGCAGAGTTTAAACGCTGCTCGGGAAACCAGTTTGACCCCGCCCTGGTTAATATATTACTGGAGCAGCTTTAATTTATGGCTCGCTGGTCATGATGAAAAGCGGTCTCATTTCAAAGTTTTCATAGCGGGGGCGGTAGCGCTCGGTGTCATAGAAATGATTAACATCTACGACTTTTTTCGTTGCCGTTACCACATCCAGGGGCACATTATCATAACGGCCGTTTTTAAGCACTACCAGCCGCCCGTGCACGCCTCTCAGGATCAGGTCAAGGGCAAGATTGCCAAAAGCCATCGGTACAATAGAATCAATGGCATCGGGGTCGCCGCCCCTCACCATGTAGCCCAGTTTCTGTTCCACAACGTTTACTTTTTGGCCGTTATTGAAACGCGGGGAAATATCCTTTACGGCGGCAGCGACCAGGTTGCCTATGCCGCCCAGCTTGGCGTGCCCGTATGCATCGGTCTCCATGTTGGCGTATATCATTTCCCCGCCTTTAAACATCGCTCCCTCCGAAACAAGGGTTACAGAGTAATTGCTGGGGTTGCGGTTGCGATCATAAATCATCAGCTCGGTAAGATGATCAATATCAAATTCATATTCAGGAATAACGCAGCGATTGGCTGCGCCGGCCATGGTTGGCAGCATGGCAGTGAAACCGGCATAACGTCCGAAAACCTCAATTACCAGCAGGCGCTCGTGCGAACCGGCAATTGTGCGCAGGTTGTTGGTTAAAGATATGGTTCGGGTTACACAGGTGCTGAAACCGATACAGTAATCGGTGCCCGGCACATCATTATCCATTGTTTTCGGCAGGGCAACAACTTTAATCCCTTCCTGGTATAAACGCACTCCATAACTGAGAGTATCGTCCCCGCCGATGGGGATCAGGTAGTCAATGCCCAGAAAATCTATATTTTTTAAAACTTCCGGAGTCAGGTCATTTACTTCCAGGTTGTACTTGTCGCGGTACTGCCCGGGTACTTCATTTTTCTTCATACGGGAAGGATTAGTGCGGGAAGTATGCAGAAAGGTTCCGCCGGTCCTCCCGGCGCGGTTAACCAGGTCTTCGGTCAGGTACAGATAATTATTGCAGTTATCTGCCTCTTTATCGCGGGCCAGGTCGACCAGGCCGCTCCAGCCCCGCCGGATACCGATTACCTTGTAGCCTTCGCGCAGGGCGCGGATTGTAACCGCCCGGATAGCCGGGTTCAGGCCCGGAACATCACCGCCCCCGGTCAGAATACCGATAACTCCCGGTTTAGCTTTATTCATGTTTTAGCCCCGTTTCCCCATTTTGTTAAATAATACCATGATTAACAATTTAAAAGCAAGCCGCATCAAGATAACTCCCGGCCCTGTCTTGAAGGGATGATAAAGTTTAAAGAGAACTAATAATTACCGGTTTTTATCAGGCGGTGAAAAGGAACTTATATATGAAAAAGATATTTATCGCTGTTTTAATAACTATATTTACTCTTGCTGTTCTTGCTTACCTCTTTTATTTCTTCTTCTTTGTACCTGCAGAGGAACCGATCGGCCTGGCTCTCAACAACGAAGTTGTTGAGACACCCTTACCTTTAGCCCTTGAAACTGAAGAGGAAAAAGTAATTATCTATGTACCGGCTCTTTATGTCAGTGAAAAACTTGGCTTTGAAACAGACTGGAACAACCAAAATGGAATACTTACTGTTTCTCTCGGCGATTTTTCACTCGAGATGCCGCTCGACAGCAGGGCTGTTTCTGTGAATGGCCTCGAAGAAGAGTGGGAAGCTCCACTTAAAATGATCGATGATATTCTCTACATGCCTCTTTACCCGGCCGCGAGAGCGCTTGGTGTGCTGGCATACCGCGATGAAGAGCAAAATATTGTTAAAATTGATACCCCCCGGGCTTTTGATCCTCCGCCGGAAACTGTTTCTGAAGAGGAAGACTTAAACAGCGGGCCCTTGCTGCATGTTGCCTATCCACCTGCTGCTGATCCGTTTTACTACTACGATGAGACGCTTTTCGTTTTTGGAACAACCCAATCTTTTGCCCTGGTAGATGTTAAGGTTAACGGAGAACCGGTAGAACTGCTCGACAGGCGAAGCGGTAATTTTTTAACCATGATCGAGTTCCCCCGGGGGCAGGAGTTTGTGGTTACAGTTGAGGCAACCGGAGAAAGCGGGACCACCAGGGTGGAGCGAACCGTTCTGTATCCTGATTGGTGGCAAGCTATGCCTGCTGAACCGCTGGCTATTCATTCTTCGCGGGTGGTGCCTGCTGACAGGCAGGTGCTCAGGGAAGGAGAATCTTTGCATGTGGCTTTTCAGGGCAGCCCGGGCGGTAGTGCCTCTTACCAGGTTGGATCAGGGGGAGAGTGGCGCCAGATGACAGAGCGTTCCTACCCGGGTGGCCCGGCAGGAAACGGCGGTATTTATACTGCATCTTTCAGGGTATCATCTACCGATATCCCCCCCGGAACTATGGATATGGAACTTCCGGTTTCTGTTAAACTTGACAGGGGCGGTGAACAGATCAGCCGCACCCTGCCGGGCAGCGTGGTAGTTTTAAGTGATCAGCCTTATAAAATACTTGAAGTTAGGCCGGAGCAAGATTTAAAAAACAGGGGCTGGCTCTATACGGTTAATACCGGTCAGCTTCAACTTATATCCTCAACTCTCGGCGGTTCCGGTTACCCGACCAGTGTAGTCCGTTACCTTGTTGAAGGAGCCCGTTACCGCGCCACCGGCGCTTTTGGCGAATATTACCGGGTTGATATAGGGGGCAGCGATAATTACCTGGTTCACCGCAGCACGGTTTTCGATACGGGAGTTCAGGATATGGCTGACCCGTTGATCAGCGGGCTTGAATTGCGGGAAGATGAAAAGATGGTCCAGGTTCGCCTACTTTCAAACGAAAGGTTCCACTTTTCTCCCGAGGATGCTGTAAACAGCCTGGCCCTTAACTTCTACGGAACGGCACCGGGTACCGAACCGGCGTCTCCTGCCCTGACCAAATCTGTAAACAGTCTCAGTTACCAGCCCTACGCAGGAGAAGGAACGGGAACGTCCCGCTTCAGGATAGAAGTTGATTATGACCTGGTTGGTTTTAAGACCTACTGGGAAGAGAACGATCTTTTAATAGAGCTTTATAAACCTTTTGCCTCCGACCGGGATAAGCCTTTGGAAGGCAAGGTGATAATTGTTGACCCCGGGCACGGCGGCGTAGATACAGGGGCGCCAGGCCCCGGAAAACTTAACGAAAAAGATGTTGTGCTGGCGATCAGTCTTTACCTGCAGGAAATGCTTATAGAGGCCGGAGCGGAGGTTGTCATGACCCGTGAAGATGATCATGATGTTAACCTTTATGATCGGCCGGAGAGAATTGACCGTTTTAAGCCTGATCTTTTCATCAGCATTCACGCCAATGCCCATGCCGCCGGCGCACCGGCCACAGAGATCCACGGAATTATGATTTTATATAACTATGCCCACAACGAAAGGCTGGCCGATATCATGCTTGAAACCATGGTTGCCGAAACAACCCTGCCCGAATTCAGAACCTGGCGCAGGAATATAGCCGTAATCAGGCACCCGCATGTTCCTTCCGTTTTGGTTGAAGCGGGTTACATGATGCACCCGCATGATAACTGGTATCTCCTGCATCCGCAGGGTCAAAAAGATATTGCCGCGGCAATCATTAAAGGTGTTGAAAATTATTTCCTCGACCTTAAGTGACGAATAACCGGTTTGCCCGGCATAGTTTATGATTTGGTGGGAGGTTTTAATAGTAATGGTGAAAGGTATAATTACCCTGATCGGTTCGGGTGAACTTTCCGGGACCATGGTTGAAACACATAAAATGCTGCTTTCCCGCACCAGAGCGGGATCAAAATCTTTCTTTCTCGATACGCCGGCCGGCTTCCAGGAGAATGTCAGCCTGATTGCTGAGCGGGCGGTAGATTTTTTTAAAACGCGAGTTGGCTCAAAGATGGAGATTGCTTCATTCAAATTTGCCACTGCCCCTGATGCCGGGGATGCTCTTTCACAACTGTCAGATGCCGACTATGTATTAATCGGCCCGGGCAGCCCAACCTATGCTGTTCGCCAGTTGCAGGGCACGGTGCTTCCCTCCCTGCTCGGAGCCATGGTTACCAGGGGTGGTACCCTGACAGTGGCCAGTGCAGCTGCGCTGACAGTAGGCAGCCATACTTTGCCGGTTTATGAAATCTATAAAGTAGGCGAAGAACTGCACTGGGTTGAGGGGTTAAACATACTTGGTCACCTGGGGCTCGATCTGGTGGTTATCCCCCACTGGAACAACGCCGAAGGAGGCAATCACGACACCCGTTACTGTTACATGGGTGAAAAGCGTTTTCATCTTCTCGAAAAGCAGCTTCCCGCAAACACCACAATTCTCGGCCTCGATGAGCATACTGCCTGTATTTTAGACTTTACTGCCGCAGAAGCATCAGTGAAAGGAATTGGCAAGGTAACAGTGAGGCGTGGGGGAGAAGAAACACACTATGAGCGCGGTCAATCATTTAACTTCGCCCAGCTATCCGGACATGCTGCCCCGGCTGCCTGGAAAACAGTTTCCACTGCCGGTGTAGAAACCGTGGCTGATAATTCGCATCGGGAAGACGGGCGTTTCTGGGAAAAGATGCACACCCTGGAGGAAAGTTTTCAACGGGCCCTGGAAAAAGATGATTCCGCGCGCATTGCTTCGCTGCTGCTTGATATGGATGGTTTCCTCTGGCAGGCCCAGCTGGAACTGGAAAACCCGGAATTTGTATCACAGGGCAGGGAAATGTTCCGCGAGATGATAGTCCTGGCCGGAACCGGGCGGGAAAAGGAGAAAAAGCCTGCTGCCCCCGGTTTTGATCAGCTGGTTAATGAACTGGTCAACTTGCGTGAACAGTATCGTGATCATAAAAAGTGGCCTGAGGCAGATCAGATCCGCAATATCCTGCACGAAGCCGGGATAACCCTGGAAGATACCCCGGCAGGTCCCAGATGGCAGAGGGTGGAGGAGTGATCTGTTATGAAGGGTAAAAACCTGGTATTGGTTGGCATGCCCGGGGCAGGAAAAAGCACAACCGGGGTCATAATTGCTAAGGAGTTGGGTCTCGCTTTTGTTGATGTTGACTTAATCATTCAAGAAAGAGAAGGGGCGCTTCTTCAGGAAATTATAGACCGGGTTGGTTTGGAGCAGTTTCTTAAAATTGAAGAAAACGCGGTGCTCAGCCTGGATCTTGAAGGTTCGGTAATATCAACCGGTGGAAGCGTTATCTACAGCAGCGCGGCAATCAGTCACCTGAAAAAGAAAGGCCTGCTGATCTACCTGGAGGTAAGTTATGAAGAGATTGCCAGGAGAATCAGTAATATCGCCAGCCGGGGAATAGTTTTTGGTGAAGGCAAGGGGTTGCGCGATATTTACGGCGAACGAAGCGTCCTTTACGAAGAAAAAGCCGACCTGATTATCAACTGCACAGGCCTGACCATTGAAGAGGTGGAACAGCAGGTGATCAGGGCAGTTCAAAACAGGTGACCCCGCCAAAAATCAAGTAAAAAAGGGCGGCAGGTTACCCTGCCGGCCCTTTTAGATGGCTCAGCTCTTTAAAATGATTTCGCCGAACTTTTTACCGAAAGCCTCGCCCTTTTTAAAGTCTTCCAGGGTTGGCCCACCCTGAAAATCAAAAGATTCGACCTCTTCCCATTTCATGCTTTCAATTCTCTTGTCCAGCTCCCTGCGGGCTCCCCCAGCCCAGCCATAACTGCCGAAATAGCCAAACTTCTTGTCCTTCATACCCTTGCGTTCAACCAGGTCAAGAAAATGAGCGGCAGGGGGAAAGAGGCGGTTCTCGTAAGTGGGAGCTCCCAGTATAACTCCCCGGCTTGACCAGACCGAGGGCAGAATGTAGCTGCCGTGAGTTCTGCTCACATCGTACATCTCCACCGGAATGCCAGTTTCAGCCAGGCCCTGGGCTACCGCATCCGTCATTGCCGCTGTATTGCCGTACATCGAACCGTATAATACTGTAACCTTTTTTTCGCCCCTGTTCTTCCCGTATTCGGCCCATTTCCTGTAAAGCTCTATAATCCTGGCCGGGTTGTTCCGCCAGACCAGGCCGTGCGATGGGGCAATAATCGACAGCGGCAGGTCGCCCAGTTTATCGATAGCTTTCAGAACATGTGTGCTGAAAGAAGCGACGATGTTGGCGTAATAGCGCAGCGCTTCACTCTCATAAAAAACGTAATCCACATTCTCGTCGTCAAAAATTCCGCCCCTTAAAGCGCCGTAGCTGCCGAAAGCGTCGCAGGCAAATAATATTTTACTTTCTGTTTCGTAAGTCATCATCGTTTCCGGCCAGTGCACGAAGGGGGTCATGAAGAATTTAAGCTTTTTACCGCCCAGGTCCAGTTCTTCCCCGTCTGAAACCACTCTTACCTTTTCGCTAATTCCATAAAAAGCGTCAACCAGGGGGGCGGCCTTGGCCGAGCAGAGTATCTCGGCTTCGGGGGCCAGTTCCCTGATCACCTTTAGGATGCTGGTATGGTCGGGCTCCATGTGGTTCAAAATAATGTAGTCTATAGCTGAAACAGCTGAAATCTCATTGATCCGGTCAATAAATTCCTCAACCTTGATCGATTTGGCCAGGTCGATAATTGCTTTTTTTTCAGCCCTGATAAAATATGAGTTATAGGATACACCTTCCCTTGTAATTGGCCACAGCCCTTCAAACAGGTCTGTGGTGTGGTCATTGACTCCTATCCAGTAAATATCCGGTTGCAGCTGAACTGCCGGCATTTAATCTTCCTCCTTTGAGCCGTATTCTTAAGATCATTTTAATATTTCGGTTTCTGAGCTTGTCATTCCTTCCCGGACTTTTCTTTATGCTATAATCAGTAAAGATTTTATGAACGGTAATACTAAGATGTTTACGTAAAGACTGAGGAGATAATGATGGCTTACAATTTTGATGAAGTAATTGACAGGAATAACAGTAATTCAATCAGCGTTGAGGGGTTCCGGGATTATGTTCTGCACAATGATCCGCAGGTTGCCCTGCCCTGTGAAGATGACCACCTGATTAAAATGTGGGTTGCAGATATGCAGTTTGCCACCCCTGAAGTAGTTCTCGAAGCAATCAGGGAAAGGCTCGCCGGCCGTATTCTCGGCTACACCAGAGTATACGACCCTGCCTACTTTGAAAGTTTTGCCGCCTGGGCTAAAACCCGCTATAACTGGTCTTTTGAGCAGGACGACCTGCAAATATCGAGCGGAGTTGTTCCCGCCCTCTATGATCTCGTTGGTCATATCTGCAAGACCGACGAGAAAATTTTGTTTGTTACCCCTTCTTACGGCCCCTTTAAAAATGCTGCTGATCATAACAGGCGTCAGTATGTCTGCTCCGACCTGCTGAACAATGGTGGGTATTTCACCATAGATTACGATGATTTTGAGGCCAAGGCGAGCGATGAAAAAACAACGCTCGGTATCTTTTGCAACCCCCACAACCCTACCGGGAGGGCCTGGAGCGAAGAAGAGCTGAAAACAATCGGAGATATCTGCATTCGCCACAACCTTTGGATAATTTCCGATGAAATACACTGCGACTTGCTGCGGGTCGGCCGCAAACACCTGCCCCTGGCCGTGGTGCATCCCGAATACGATCGCATTATTACCTGCATGGCTGCCAGTAAAACCTTTAACATTGCCGGCCTGATGATCTCCAACATTATTATCCCCAACCGGGAACTGAAAGAAGTCTGGCGCAGCAATAATTCCGGTATTCAAAATCCGCTCAGCGTGGTTGCCGCCCAGGCGGCCTATGCCCGCGGGGCCGGGTGGCTTGAAAACCTGCAGGCTTATCTCGATCAGAATTTCCAATTCACGGCAGAATACCTGGCCCAGAATCTGTCCCGGGCAGTTTTCCGTATACCCGAGGCCACTTACCTGGCCTGGATTGACTTGAACAGCTACTTGCCGGGTGAGAAAGACCTGCCCCTTTACTTTGCCCAAAAGGCCGGGGTTATCCTGGAAGGCGGCAGCATGTTTGTCGATAATGCCGACGGTTTCATTCGCCTGCTTATGGCCTGCCCCCACTCGGTGCTGGAAGAAGGGCTGCATCGCATCTGCTCAGCACTGAACCACGGTTGATTAACCTGAAGCGGATATAATGATAGAATAAAAGAAAAGGCGTAAAAAGCTATGAAAAAAACAGCGGCAGAGTTTATTAACGCAGTTTCCCGGTATAAAAAAATAGTAATCTATATTCCCGGTTCGCCCGATCCGGATGCGATTGCCTCGGCCTATGCCATCAGGATGATCCTGCAGCGGTACCAGGTTAACGCCGATATATTTGCCGAAAGAAGACTCTCCCTGGCCCAGAACCGGGCTTTTATCGAAAGTTTAAAAATACCTGTCACTTTCGGCAAAGAGGTAAACCCTAATAAATATGATGCCTATATCGTTCCCGATTTTCAGAATAACCAGATTGAACAGCTGAGCGGCAAAATACCGTGCGTCGCCCATTTCGACCATCACGGCAAAACAGAAAACGGGGCAAAGGCCGATTTTTCCCTGGTCAGAACCGATGTTGGTTCTACCTGCACCCTGCTTGCCCTGATCATTAAAAGCCTGGATATTGACTTCGGGGCTGACCTGCAGACAATTGCCACCGCCCTGGTTTTCGGTATTCAAACCGACACGGATAAATACAACTATGTTACCCCGCTTGATCTCGAAGCCCTCGATTTTCTGACCGGTAATGCCGACAGCGCCATTTTAGAAGAGTTGAACAGTATGCCTCCCTCGGCCAGCACTCTGCTCTATTTCAAGAAAGCCCTGCAGAGCGAGGTTATCTACAAAGACTGGGCCTTTTACGGTATCGGCTTTATCGATTCTTTGAGCCGCGATTCCATAGCGATCACTGCAGATATGCTCCTGAAAAAAACCGGGCACAGGCTGGTTGCAGTATTTGCTATTGTAGAAAACAGCCGCAAAAAAGAAACCTATCTCGACGTTTCTCTGCGCACACGCAGCAAAGCCGTGGATATGAACAGGCTGATCAAAAAGATTACCCCCAACGGCGGAGGCCGACGCTATAAAGGAGCCTACCAGGTGAAGCTTAACTATTTAAAGCATACCCCGGAAAGAGATATGCTATGGCAGGTTGTTGAAACGGCCACCCTGGAAACACTGCGCCGCAGCAGGGATGCCTACTACATGAGCACTCTGGAAAGCGCTTACCGCAGTATCAGGGACAAGGTGCTCTCCCTGGTTAAAGGCGGCAGTAGAGATAATGCCGATACGGAATAGATAGAAAAAGGGCTGCTCCAATTTATGAGGCAGCCCTTCTTAAATTCAGGATAACCGTAAGCTTACCTGATGCCGTATTCAGCTGCAACAGTAGCTCTAACTGTTACCTGGTCCGGACTGATCGGGGTCGGCCCGGCTCCCATCGCCGCATCTTCCCTAACCATTCCATCCTGGGCTTTGTACGGGATGTAGTCTGTTCTTTCCTCCCTGATGCTTTGCAGGCCGGTGATTGAATTGCCTGTGCTCCCGGCAATTGCCTCGGCCTTGAGCGAAGCCTGCTCTGCAGCAAGCGCAAGAGCCTGCATCAGCAGTTCCTGCGGGTCTTCCACTTCAAAGCTGACATAGTTTATGCTATTTGCTCCTGCGCCGATGGCCAGGTCAATTATTTCACCTACGGATTCCAGGTCGTCTGTTTTAACAATTATCTCATTCACTGCCTGGAAAACCGTCCTGCTTTCTTCACCGGTCAACATGTCGCCAATCCATTCCTCGTAACTGTAGAGGCTGTAAGATCCGGTTTTCAGGTTGTCTTCACTTAACCCGTAATCAAGCAGAGCTTCCCAAACCGCATTGGCCAGCTCGGCATTTTCTTCAGCTACCGTAGCCGCATCCCTGCCGCGGGTGTGAATAGCCAGGCTCATTACAGCCAGGTCGGGTTCCGCTTTAATTTCCGCTTCGCCGTAAGTTTGAATTACCCGCGGGGCCTCAGCCGTTCCTGAACCGGCCTGGTTTCCCCCGCAGCCGCTCAAAAACATTACGGCAACAACTACCAGAGCAACAGCAACTATAATCTGTTTTTTATTCATTGCTCCAAACCTCCTCATAAATAACCATCTGTTATGATGACCGGTAAAGGTAGGTTTCGGTTCCCACTCAGGGCAGATGATCCAAAGCGTTATCCAGCGCTTCCAAAAATGAGTTAAGGTGAATTCTTTCAATAGTGAGCGGGGGGTCAATACGCAGCGTATTATAACCACGGCGCAGGGAGGTGATGAAACCTTTTTTAAACAGCTGGTCATGCAGGTTAGAGGCAGGCTGGTCGTCGGCCCCGTTAAACTCAAGGGCAATCATCAAACCTTTTCCCCGCACTTCCCTGCAGGCATCATATTTCAAACAGACCTTCTGCAGGTTATTCAGTAATTCGGCACCCAGCTTTTCGCTTCTGCTCACCAGGTTGTTCTTTTTCAGCACATTAATTACTTCATAAACAACCCTGCTGCCCAGGGCATCGTTCTGGTGTGACTGCTGGTAATAGAACTGCTCCCTGCCAAGCATCTCAGCCGCTTTTTCCCCGCAGGCCAGCACACTTACCGGGTAGCCGTTGCCGCTGCCCTTACCGGCAGCAACCAGGTCGGGCTGCAGGTGATAATGGTTGTAGCCGAACCAGCGGCCTGTTCTGCCCATTCCCGTTGTTACCTCGTTAACCAGGATCAACCCCCCGTTATCACGCACCAGTTGAACCAGGGTTTTGATAAAAAGCGGGGGAGGAAACCTGACCAGGCCGGAGGCGCTGCCGGGTTCAAAAACAAAACCGCCCAGTTCTTCAAAAGGGATTAATTCAAAAACCGGGCAATCAGGCCGGCAGTTATCGGCCTCGCTGCAGTTGCGGCAGGCTGTCCAGTCGAGCAGGTGCCAGTTCTCAACCTGCCCTTTACCGGCATAACCGTAAGAACCGAGATAAGAATCGTGCAAACAGAGCAGTCTGAGCTTACCGGTAATCTTGTGCAGGGCCTGAATACCGCACTCCACCGCTTCGCTGCCCGAACAGAGGAAGATGCACTTGCCCCCCTGCAGGCCGGTTATTTCAAGAACCGCCCTGGCTGCATTATCAACAATACTGCTGCTGTTATAGTAGCCGCAGTGGGTCACCTTGCCCAGCTGTTCTTCTATCGCCCGGTTGATGCCCGGGTGATTATGCCCCAGCAGAACAGTCCACACTCCCGATTCCAGGTCCATGTACTGCCCGCCCTGGTCATCGTATAGAAAAGAACCCTCAGCCTTAACTACGTTGTTTATCTTCAAAGGATGCCCGGTGCACCATAAAAGGTTTTTCATCTTCAACCCCCTGTTCCTGCTTGATCACAATCAATAAGAATCGGCCCTTTATAATCTTCATTAATAATACTACTTCAAAGATATTAATCCTCCAAAAATGAAAATAGCACAAATATTTAGGCAGAGGAAGGATCTGCGAGGTTAATCAAGAAACATTGCTCAAACATGAACTGCTACAAAACTCTGCTGCTCTTTTAGGTTTGTTGGCTTACTTTATTTAAATGATTTTTAGATAATAGAAAAATTACTGAATAGTATTGGTATATAGCTCCCTAAAGTGATATATTTAAAAGCATGGAGGAATATATTTATGAGAAATTATGTTATCATCTTGCTCATATTTGCCTTCACTGTGCCCCTTCTGACAACTCCCTGTTATGCTTTGAATGAAAATATAATTTTTACCGAGGAAGAGCTTGATTTTCTTGAAAAACATCCTGTTATCAGGGTCGGCGTAGATCCGGATTTTATACCTTTTGAATTTATTGATTCAGATGGCGAGTATAAGGGGATTGCGGCTGACTATATATCTTTAATTAGCGAAAGGACAGGTATTGAATTTGAAATAATTAAAGGGCTTACCTGGCCTGAAGCTTATGATGGGGCATTGGCCGGAAGAATTGATGTTTTACCGGCAATTTCACGGACGCAGGAAAGAGAACTTTATTTTTTATTCAGTGAGCCTTATTACTACTTCAAAAGGGTAATTGTAACAAGAGACACCGAAACCAGATTTTCCGGGATAGAAGATTTAGAAGGACAAACAGTAGCAGTGCAGCGGAATAGCTCACATCACAGTTACTTGTTGTCTTACCCAAATATTAATTTAAGCCTCTATGATTCTGTAGAACTGGCATTAACTGCAGTAGCTAATGGAACTGAAAGAGTTTTTGTTGGGAATCTGGCCACTTCTAACTATTTAATACGTTCTACCGGTCTTACAAATTTAAAGTTTACTGCATTTGAAGCCGAACTGCAGCAAGCATTATATTTTGCTGTTCGGCAGGATTGGCCTCTATTAGTGAGCATTTTAAATAAAACGTTGGATACAATAACCCTGGAAGAAAGAATCGCAATAAATAATAAATGGGTTGACCTGGAAACAGATATTGATTACGGCCCGATCATAAGAATTATTACTATTGCCGGTTCATTCCTTGCGGTCATAATAGCAGTTTCGTTTTACTGGATCGCTCGTTTGCGAAAAGAGGTCAGAAGGCGGGAACTGTTACAGCTTGATCTGGAGAAAGCTAAACAGGAAGCCGATGAAGCAAATGAATTTAAGTCAAGTTTTATGGCCAGGATATCTCATGAAATCAGGACTCCACTTAATGCGATTACAGGAATGGCTTATCTGCTTAAAAAAACTGAAGTCACTCTTACACAAATTATGTATATAGATAGAATAACTCAGGCTGCCAACAACATGTTGAGTATTATAAATGACATCATGGATATATCTAAAATAGAGGCGGGAAAAGTCGAGCTCGAGACAATCTCCTTTAGTATGGATCAGGTTATTCAGGATGCTGTAAACATAGTTTCATATAAAATTGAAGAGCAGGGAATTGGTTTTAAATTATCTAAAGATCCTGCTCTACCCAACTGGTTCTATGGTGACCCTAAACGAATTGGACAGATACTGCTTAACATTCTTAATAATGCAGCCAAATTTACTAATGCGGGTGAAGTATCACTAGACGTCAGACTGGTAGCTCATGAAAATGGTCATTACCACATATCTTTTACAATCAGGGACACAGGGGTAGGAATGACAGAATCACAGGTAGAAAAGCTTTTTTTGCCCTTCATACAGGGTGATAGCAGTATTAATAGAAAATTTGGCGGCTCCGGTCTGGGTATGTCCATAGTAAAAAACCTTCTCGATATGATGGGTGGTAAAATTCAGGTTTTCAGTACTCTGGGAGAAGGCTCCACTTTTATTGTATTCCTTAAACTGACTGTTGATAAAGAAAATGAAGACATTTACAGGAAAACTATGTCAGCCAGCCATTTCAAGAATATGAATACCCTGGTTTTAGAAAAAACTGGTGCGAATATGAATTTAATTGAAAGTTACCTTAGCGCTTTTGGTATGCAGAGTGAGCTTACAACCTCTCAGGCCAGTGCACTAAGTATGCTCGAAGCTGCTGACGGTAAATTTGCCAAAGGATTCGATCTGTTTATTTTCGATTACGATACTCCTCAAGAAGGTGGTTTCAAATTTGCAGAGTCCATCAGGTCTAACAAAAAAATTGTAAAACAACCTAAGTTGATTATGCTGCTTCCAATGATGAGAGGAGATTTATTTGACAGACTTTTTGAAAATGGTATTGATTTAGGCATTAGCAAACCTATTATCCCTTCGGTTCTATTAAATGGCATTCTGGATATTTTTAATTTAAAGGCCATTTCGGCCTCTCAACTTTCTGTTAACAAGATGGATAAACGATTAATGCCTGAGAAAATGTACAAAGTATTACTTGTAGAAGATAATAAAACAAACCAGTTAATCGCTAAATCTATACTTAAGGAAATAGGAATAGATTCGATTCTCGCTGGTGATGGTAAAAGCGCTGTCGAGCTATATCAGCAGCATATGAATGATATTGATTTAATATTGATGGATTTACATATGCCTGTTATGAACGGCTATGAGGCGGCACAGGAAATCAGGAAGATATCAAACAGCATTCCTATAGTTGCCATGACAGCAGATGTAATTATGGGTGTTCGGGAAAAATGTGAACAGAGTGGAATTCACTATTATATAAGCAAACCTTTTGATCCTGAGCATTTCATACAGACTGTGGTTGATATTATCACTGCTCACAAAAGTGATAAACTTCAGAATACAGATGTGCTGGATACAAAAAAAGGTTTGAATAATATAGGTGGAGACCTGGAAGTTTATCGGCAGGTTCTGAATGAATACTATAAAGAAAATCAGGAAACCCTGCAACTGTTTGGCGATGCTATTCGTGAAAAAAGGTATTCTCATGCTGCCCAGTTAGTGCATAAAGTTAAGGGAAGTTCAGGCAGCATCGGTGCCGAATCACTCTATAAGGTCTCAGTAAAACTACAAAAAGCATTGAGTACTGATCAAGTAGATGAGATCATGCCCCTGGCAGATGATTTTTCCCGCCAATTGAAAAGATTGCTTACAGAAATAGAAGAACTCACAGAAAAAATGAAAAAGCCTGATATTATCCGGGAGGTTGAAAATTAGCGATGACAGTAAAAATCTTAGTAGCTGAAGATTCAGCATCAGATCGGTTAATCATCACGAATATGTTAAAAGGATATGATGTTCTTACTGCTAATGATGGTTTAGAAGCTATGCAGCAACTTAACCTGCACCAGGATATTGATTTAATTATCCTTGACCTACATATGCCAAACATGGATGGCTTCCAGGTTCTTTCTGCGCTTAAATCTGAAGATCGTTATAAAAAAATACGCACAATTATATTAACTAACTACGATGAGCTCGATAATGAAATCAAGGGTCTGGATCTTGGCGCGATAGACTTTATCAGAAAACCGATTAACATGGCTTCTCTCCGGGCCAGAATTGATATACATGCAGAACTGTTAAGAGTCCAACAACTGCTTGAACAAAAACTTTATGAGCAAGGTATTACGTTTGATATAATATTTCACCAGGCACCGATTGGAATAGCTATTTCACTCGGCAATAAACCTTCACTTGACGGAAATAACGATTATATAAGTATAAACCCAATGTATCAACAAATAACCGGAAGAACACAGGAAGAACTCATCAGGTTAGGCTGGGAAAAAATAACTCATCCAGATGACCTGGGAGCAGAAATAAAAAATTTCGAACTACTGAAATCGGGGTCCATCAATAACTACTCTATGGATAAACGGTATATCAAGCCTGATGGATCAAGCATCTGGGTGCATGTTGTGGTAGCTGCTTTGGATCTGAATAATGACCGTGAGTATAATCATATCTGTTTCGTTCAGGATATTTCAAAAAGGAAACAAATTGAAAGTAACCTTACTTATAACCTTGAGCATGATCGGTGGACTGGGTTATATAACCAGACTTATTTGGAAAGCCTGCTCGAAAACGATTTGTGTCAACCCTTCAAAGCAAACAAAGCGCTAGTTGGTATAAATTTAAGTCAATTGCACTCAATAAATTTAACTTATGGAAATTACTATACCCGGGACCTGATAAAAAAGATTATTGGTGCTTTAAAAATCCATTGTAATGATGATCAATTGCTGTTTAGCCTGCAGGATTATCAGTTTGCAATCTATGTTAAGGCATACCAGGATAAAGAAGAACTAATAGCTCTTTGTGAAGCTGTGGCTGCCACCCTTGATTCATTACTGACAATTGAAAGGGTTGAGGCCAGCATTGGAGTAGTTGAAATATGTGGATCCAATACCAGCAGTGTTGACGAACTGTTTAAAAGGCTTCTGATTGCCTCAGAGAAAAAACTAGAGAGTTATGGAGAATCATCATATTGCATTTTTGATGAAAACATGGAAGCAGAAATTGTCCGTAAAGATGAACTTCAACGTGAACTGGCTGAAATTGCTGCAGATGAGTCCAGTAAATTGTTATTCTTGCTCTATCAACCGATATATGATCTAAAGACTAACCAGATCTGGGGTTTTGAAGCCTTAGCCAGGTTGAACAGTAACCTGCATGGCCAGGTTTCTCCATTAGAATTTATACCACTTGCAGAAGAATCTAAATTGATTATTCCCCTGGGTGAAAAAATTATTCTACAGGCATTAAACTTTATCAGGAAATTGAATGGAAATGGGCATAATACTCCTGGCATTTCAATTAACATCTCAGTTATTCAGTTTCTTAAAGAAGGTTTCTGCGAAGATTTATTACGCTTAATAGCGAGAATGGATGTAAACCCGGAAAAAATATGTCTGGAAATTACAGAATCAGTAATCGCCAAGTCTTTTGAGGATATAAATATTGTATTAAGACAACTCAAAAAAACAGGTATAAAGATTGCTCTTGATGATTTTGGAACAGGATATTCCTCACTGGCCCGTGAACGCGAACTTAGTGTTGATTATATTAAAATAGACAAAACATTTATCAATAAGCTATTAGTTTATAATCCGGAGGAGGCTATAACCGGGGATATTATTTCAATGGCTCATAAGCTGAGCCACAAGGTAATAGCGGAAGGAGTCGAAGAAGAAAACCAAAAGCTATATCTGATGAATAGTGGATGTGATATGGTCCAGGGCTTTCTTCTAAGTAAACCCCTTGCAGAAGAACAGGCCATCGAGTTGGTTAAGAAAGCTAATCGCTAAATACTATAATAATTGGGGTCAGGTCTTGAAATATAAGCTTTGAATGCTATAGCTCCGACATAGCCAGAACACTACGGATTGAATATCCAGAAGCAGTTTGCCATGTTACCTCTCGTGGTAACGCAAGGAATAATATTTATATAAATGATCAAGACCGCAAGACATTTCTAAATCTACTGAGTGAAGTTGTTAAAAAGTGCAACTGGCTCTGTCACGCTTATTGTCTAACGGACAACCACTATCACCTGCTTATTCGAAACCCCGGACGCTAACTTCTCATATGGTATGCGGCAGTTAATAGGTATTTATACTCAACGTTACAACAAAATGGAGCTACCTTGAAGGATATTGCTGACTCAATTGGGAATCACTAAACAACAGATAAAAACTGGTTTGACACTATATTGACACCGAATTGCCTTGTTAGATTGAGGCTAGGATAAGCAGGAAGGCGAGAATATGAATCAGAGCAATTAAGTGGCGGTATTAATGAAGCATTTTTAATATGAACATAACGAAGTGCAGGAAGGTTGAATATCCATGAGCATTAAAGAGGAATACCGGGCCGATATAGATGCGATACTGGCTAAAAGGGATCATCTTGGTGCTGACTACTGGACAACTGCGGATAAACGCCTGGGTAAGGGAGGGCCCTTTTCCACCCTTGAGGCTGTGCGCTTGCTGCTGGAATTAGGAATGGATATTTCCGAGCCAATATTTAAAGAGGTTGCCGAAATAATTTTCAGCACCAGGCGGGACGATGGGCGGTTTAAACTATCCCCAAAAGGCGCAATTTACCCCTGCCACACTATTAATGCCGCCAGTACGCTTTGCCATTTGGGCTATGCAAAAGACAGCAGGCTGCAAAAAACGTTTCAGCATCTTTTTGATATTCAATACAGTGACGGAGGTTGGCGGTGTAATAAGTTTATTTACGGTAGGGGTCCTGAAACGGAGTATTCAAACCCCTTTCCAACTTTAAATGCTCTCGAGATTTTCCGGTTTACTGATTTTCTTAACCAGGAACAAAGTCTTGACCGGGCCGTGGAATTTTTACTTGAGCATTGGACTATCAGGAAGCCGATCGGGCCCTGCCAGTATGGTATAGGTACGCTATTCATGCAAACGGAATACCCCTTCGGCAATTATAATCTTTTCATTTATCTCTATGTCTTATCCTTTTATAACAGGGCAAAGGAAGATAATAGATTTCTTGAGGCCTTAAATATTTTGGAATCGAAAATGGTTGATGGGAAAATTGTGGTAGAGCGGGTTAATCGAAAACTTTCCGTATTTACCTTCTATAAAAAGGATGAGCCCAGTGAATTGGCAACCAACAAGTATCATGAAATTCTAACAAACCTGGGCAGGCTTGGAGGTTAAACGAAAAAGTGCAAAAGTATAGCATCCCTGTCCCCGCGCTCCTTATTTCAATTTCCCGGGAAATAAAGTTTCAAGCAGGTTAAGTTTTTTTATAACGGTTGCCAGTCTTTGCGTAGATTAGGAAGACAATAGTTGCTAAAACGAATAATATCCACACTGCATGGACAGCCCATTCTGCATTTAAAAGTCCACCTGCCGCAGGAATTAAAAGTGTACCTGCCAGGGCGAATGTTTTTTTAATAGAAGGGTTGCATTGCTAATTTAAATGTGATATATAAATAACATAATGTTATATAAAAATTATATTATATGCTAAATAGCTAACATTAGGAGGAATTAGCAATGAAAAAGAATCCAATACGTTACCTGGGGTTGGTAGGGTTACTGGGGCTGTTAGGTTTAATTACAGGCAACATAGGTTATTTTGGTTTTTTCGGATACTTTGGTTTTTTCGGTCTTGCCCGCCATAGCGATGATGAAATGCTGCGGCATAATCTCGGCCGGGCAGGGCTAAATGCCTTCATAGTTTCCCTGCTGGGCTTTCCTGCATTAATTATCGCCAGCTCTTTTTTCGAATCTACAGATGCGCTTTTGAAATTCTTTGCAACCTTTTACGCCAATTTATTTGTTGTCCAAATCCTGACCTTCGTTATATCCTTTAATATCTATGAGAAGAGGGGAAATATGTGATGCAGGTTACCTTAAAAACCCGTATTAAAGAGCTTCGGGCAAGGCATGATTTAACCCAGGAGCAGCTTGCTGACAAGGTTGGGGTGCGCCGGGAAACCATTGGCCATATTGAAAAGGGCAAATACAACCTATCACTGCTGCTGGCTTATAAAATTGCCACGGCTTTAGAAAGCAGTATAGAAGAAGTATTTATATTCGACCGTGCAGATTAAACGATGAAGCGGGTTTCTCATCCTCCAGAACGCCAGTTATTACATGAGGTGTCTACCCTATGCCACCTTACCCGCCTATTATTGAATTACAATCCGCTTTTAAAAAGAAGGATTAGTCAAACAATTACAGAATTAGAACTGGTAGTTTAAGAACCTCACGATATACTGACATCTATCGAAGACTATTCGTAATCCTGGAGGACCTATGAACCAAAACAACAACAATCAAATTGAAAGCCGACTCTGGAGCGCTGCAGACGAGCTACGCGCCAATTCAAAGCTAAAATCATCGGAGTATTCCGTTCCCGTTCTGGGGCTAATCTTCCTGCGCTATGCAGATTATAAATTAAGCGCAGTTGAAGCCGAGCTGGAAGGTCAGGCCACGGGCAGACGCAAGATCGGCCCTACCGACTACCAGGCCCGCGGGGTAATGTACCTGCCCCCGGAAGCCCGCTTTTCTGCCCTCCTGAACCTGCCCGAAGGCAGCAACATCGGCCAGTCTATAAACGATGCCATGCGGGCCATTGAAACAGAAAACCCCGATTTAAAAGATGTACTGCCCAAAACCTATAATCGCCTTGAGAACTCCGCCCTATCCGAGCTGTTAAAACTGCTAAACTCCATCCCAATGGATATCGAGGGCGATGCTTTTGGTAAAATCTACGAATATTTCTTGGGCAAGTTTGCCATGAGTGAAGGGCAAAAGGGCGGCGAATTTTTCACCCCCACCTGCATCGTTAAACTTATAGTCAGCATTATTGAACCCTACAGCGGGCGGATTTACGATCCTGCCTGCGGTTCTGGCGGTATGTTTGTGCAAAGCGCCCGCTTTGTAGATGAACACCGCAATGGCGGCGGTGAAGTAATCAGTATCTACGGTCAGGAAAGGGTTTCTGAAACCGTACGCCTGGCTAAAATGAACCTTGCCGTTCACGGTTTAGGCGGCGATATCCGCCAGGGCAATACCTACTATGAAGACCTGCACAAAAGCCCCGGCAGATTTGACTATGTAATGGCCAATCCTCCCTTTAATGTAGACCGTATAGATAAAGAGCGTTTAAAAGATGACCCCCGGTTCCCCTTCGGAATGCCACGGGTTGATAATGGCAACTATATCTGGATTCAAATTTTTTACAGCACCCTAAATGAAACAGGGCGGTCCGGTTTTGTTATGGCCAATTCTGCTTCCGATGCCCGGGCATCGGAACTGGAGATCCGCAAACAGCTAATTGAAGTTAAAAGTGTAGATGTAATGGTAGCAGTCAGTTCAAACTTCTTCTATACTGTTACCCTGCCCTGCACCCTCTGGTTTTTCGACCGGGGTAAAAAGAATACCGACCGGGCAGATAAAGTACTTTTCATTGATGCCCGTCATATCTTTCGCCAACTCGACCGGGCCCATCGCGACTGGACCCCGGCCCAGGTGGAATACTTAGCCAACATAGTGCGCCTCTACCGGAGCGAAGAACCGGAAGATCTGCATGGTGGGTTGGAGCTGTTGAAGGAGAACTTCACCGAGCTTGAATATGTTGATGTGCCGGGTTTGTGCAAGGCTGCCACTATTGAGGAGATTGAAGAGCAGGGTTACAGCTTAAACCCGGGGCGTTATGTTGGAGTAACTGCCCGCGAGGAAGATGACTTTGACTTCAAAGAGCGCCTGGAAGAATTAAATGAAGAACTGGAAAAGCTCAATGTCGAGGCGAGAGAACTGGAAGAGCGGATTGCGGAGAATGTGGTGAAGTTGCTGGAGGGTGAGTGATGGGGAAAGAGTTATACAAGAAATATAAGTTGCGTGATATTATAAACCTTAAATACGGCAAAGGTTTACCTAAAAGAGAAAGAAGGGCGGGTGAATACCCTGTATATGGTTCTGGAGGTGTTGTTGATAAACACATTGAACCATTAGTTAAAGGACCTGGCATTATCATTGGAAGAAAAGGATCAATTGGAAATGTATTCTATGAGAAAAAGAGTTTTTACCCGATTGATACTGTATACTATGTTGAAGCTAAAGATCTGCCTCTTGATTTGTATTATTTGTCGCATCTGTTGACTACTATTGGACTTAATAATATGAATTCAGACGCTGCTGTGCCTGGCTTAAATCGTGAAATAGCATTATCCCAAGAAGTTATAGTCCCACCACATGAAGTCCAACGTAAAATCGCCGCTATCCTCTCAGCCTACGATGATTTAATTGAGAACAACCTACGAAGGATTAAAATCCTCGAAGAAATGGCTCAAAACCTTTACCGTGAATGGTTTGTCAACTTTCGCTTCCCCGGTCATGAGATTACCCGCTTCGTTGAATCCCCCCTGGGTCAAATCCCGGAGGGGTGGGAGGCCTTAAAGCTTGGTGATTTAATAAATATTAGAAAAGGAAAAAATATAACCAAAAAAACTGTAGTAGAAGGCCCAATTCCTGTTATTGCTGGAGGTAAAAGCCCTGCTTACTGCCATAATACATCAAATACAAAGAAACCTATTGTAACAATTAGTGCATCTGGAGCGAATGCTGGTTTTGTTTGGCTTCATCATGAAAACGTTTGGGCTTCGGATTGTTCAGTTATAGATACCGATACAACACGATACGTTTATTACTACTATTTACAACTTAGAGATAGAAAAGTAGAAGTAGATATGCTACAAAGAGGTGCAGCCCAACCACATGTTTATCCGAAAGATTTAATGGAATTAGAAGCGGTAAAAGTGCCAACTTTAGTTTTAGATAGATTTAACTTAGAAGTATCGGTTTTATTTCAAATGATTGGAATTTTGTATGGTAAAAATACCATCCTCCGCCAAACCCGCGACCTCCTCCTGCCCAAGCTAATCTCAGGCGAGGTGGATGTTTCAGAGCTTGACATTAAAGTGCCAGAGGAGGCGGCCTCTTGAAAAATGCTGACTTAGAAATCCTTCTCCAGGAAGGCGAAGGCACCATGCTGGAATATAAGAAGAAGCCGAATAAAGATTTCGCCAGTGCATTAACAGCTTTTGCAAATACTATTGGTGGTAAAATTCTTCTCGGAGTTGATGACAAGGGCAGGGTTACAGGTATAGAAGATACAAATGAGCTGCGGGGGAACATACAAAACATTGCAAGGAATTGTGATCCTCCTGTACAGATTACTTTGCAGCGAATAGATGAAGTAGTTGCTGTTATTGTTAAAGAAAGTGATGATAAACCAGTTCAGTGCAGTGATGGTTTTTTTGTACGACAGGGTGCAGTTACTCAAAAACTAAAACGCCATGAGATTCATAATTTATTTAAGCAGGCTGGAACTATCCGCTTCGATCTATCTGTGTGCCCTAAGTTTAATTATCCCGACGATTTTGATCATGACAAATTCAAATATTGGTTAAAGAAAAGCACTATAACTACAGAAAGTAATATAGAGGATATTTTAGTTAACATCGAGGCTGCTGAACGTGTAGCTGGCAAGTTGCTTTTCCGTAATGCCGGGGTGCTTTTCTTTGCCAAAGAGCCCCGCAGGTTCTTTAATCAGGCTTATATAACCTGTCTGCTTTTTAAGGGTGACAAAAAAGTAGATGTGCTGGATCGTAAAGATTTTGCTGAAGGAATTGTTGAAGATATAGAAAACAGCCTTCGCTTTATTGAACGCAATACCCGTACGGCTTATAAGATAGAAAAATTGCAGCGTGAAAATATACCAGAATATCCAATGGAAGCATTACGCGAAGCGATAACTAATGCAGTTATGCACCGGGACTGGTTTATTGAAGGTGGCAACGTCTTTGTTGAAATCTTTTCAGATCGCATTGAGGTAACAAGCCCTGGTGGGTTGCCTGCTGGTATGAACTATGATGATTTAGGTCGTAAGAGCATCAGGAGGAACCCCTTAATAGCTGACCTATTACATCGAATAGACTTTATAGAAAAAGCCGGTACTGGAATTAGAAGAATGCGGGAGGGTGCTGTATCAAACGGTTATCCGGAACCTGAGTTTATGGTGGACAATTTTTTTGATGCTGTTTTCTATCCACTAAAAGCTGAAGACCCCGCAAGCACCCCGCAAGCACCCCCCAAGCACCCCCCAAGTACCCCTCAAGTTATAACGGTGCTTAAAGCTGCATTAAATGAAGATAAGAAAAGAGAAGAGTTGCAAGAAGTGGCGCAGATCAAAGATAGAAAACATTTTAGAAAAAATTATATAGAACCCTTGGTATCCAGTGGTTTGTTGCGTATGACTTTGCCAGATAAGCCTAATAGCCCAAACCAGCGTTACAAAACCACGAAACAAGGAGTGGCTTACTTAAAGCAAGTAGAAGAGGAGAATAAGTGATGGCTCCCACCGGCTTTAGCGAAGACAGCCTAATCGAAAAACCGGCCATAGATCTACTGGCTGCCTTGGGTTGGGAAACCTATAACGCTTACGGTGAATTCGAACAGGGTCAGAGCCCCCTTGGTCGTGAGAACAAAGCCGAGGTGGTTTTAACATCCAGGCTGCTCCCTGCGCTTGAAAAGCTGAACCCTAATGCCCCCGGCGAAGCGATCATCCAGGCAATAGAAGAGCTGACCCGCGATCGCTCCCGGTTGAGCATGGTTGCTGCCAATCATGAAATCTATGAACTGCTGAAAAATGGGGTAAGGATTCAGGTTCCCGATCCTGACCAGGGTGAACGCACAGAATATATCCGCATCATCGACTGGGAAGAACCGGCCAACAACGATTTCCTGCTCTGCTCGCAGTTCTGGATTACCGGCGAAATGCATACCCGCCGCGCAGACCTTGTGGGTTTTGTAAACGGCCTGCCGCTGGTATACATGGAATTTAAAGCGGTTGATAAAAGATTAGAAACAGCATATTTCAATAACCTGCAGGATAATAAAGACACCATCCCCCACCTGTTCTGGTATAACGCTTTCATTATTGTCTCCAACGGCAACCAGAGCAAGATCGGTTCGGTTACTGCCGGTTGGGAACACTTCGCCGAGTGGAAGAAGGTAGGCAGCGAAAAAGAAGAACCTAAGGTTTCTCTGGAAACAATCCTGAAAGGCACCTGCGAGCATTCACGCCTGCTTGATCTGGTTGAAAACTTCACCATCTTCATGACAGTTCCCGGCGGACAGGTAAAACTGATCGCTAAGAATCATCAGTATCTGGGGGTTAACAACGCAATCGAAGCTTTACAAAATATAAATGAGCGAGAGGGCCGCCTTGGTGTATTCTGGCATACCCAGGGCAGCGGTAAAAGTGTGTCGATGATCTTCTTTTCCCAGAAGGTGCTGAGAAAAGTGCCGGGCAACTGGTCTTTTGTCATCGTCACCGACCGCAGGGAGTTAGATGATCAGATCTACAAAAACTTCAGCTCCTCCGGGGTGGTAACCAAAAGCAAAACCCAGGCTGAAAGCAGCCGCCACCTGCGCCAACTGTTAAGTGAAGATCACCGCTACATTTTTACCCTCATTCATAAATTCCGTACCGAACCGGGAGAAACTCACCCCGTGCTTTCAGAACGCGAAGATATAATAGTGATTACCGATGAAGCCCACCGCAGCCAGTACGATACCCTGGCCCTGAACATGCGAACAGCGCTGCCAAAAGCATCATTTCTCGCCTTCACCGGTACTCCCTTGATCGTGGGCGAAGAGAAAACGAAGCATGTCTTCGGCGACTACATCAGCGTTTACGACTTCCGCCAGTCTGTGGAAGATAAAGCTACCGTTCCCCTGTATTACGAGAATCGCATCCCCGAACTGCAGCTTACCAACCCAAACCTGAACGAAGATATGGAAACGCTGCTTGAAGATGCCGCTTTGGATGAAGAGCAGGAGAAGAAACTGGAGCGGGAATTCTCCCGTGAATATCACCTGATAACCCGTGATGATCGCCTTGAAGCAGTTGCAGAAGATATTGTGGAGCATTTTACCACCCGCGGCTTCCAGGGCAAAGCGATGGTCATATGTATTGATAAAGCTACAGCTGTGCGCATGTATGATAAGGTTCAAGATCATTGGCAGAAGAAGCTTGATGAACTGCGGCTAAAGTTTAAGGGGTCTGCTGAACCGGAACGCACAGAACTTGCGGACAGGATCAGGCTGATGGAAACAACAGATATGGCCGTTGTGGTATCACAATCCCAAAACGAAATCCATGACATGGAGCAGAAGGGGTTAGATATACGCCCCCACCGTAAGAGAATACTTAATGAGGATCTGGAGAAAAAGTTTAAAAAACCGGATGACCCCTTCCGCCTCGTATTTGTCTGTGCCATGTGGATGACCGGCTTTGATGTGCCATCCTGTTCAACCCTCTACTTAGATAAGCCAATGCGCAATCACACCCTGATGCAGACCATAGCCCGGGCCAACCGGGTATTTGGTGATAAGGTCAGCGGTTTAATCGTTGATTATGCCGGAGTATTCCGCAATCTTGAAAAAGCGTTGGCTATCTACGGTCCGGGCGGTGCAGGTGAAGGTGAAAAACCGGTTGAAGATAAGGAAGCGCTGGTTGAAGCCCTTAAGCAAGCTATTGAAGATGCCTGGGCGCTCTGCCGGGAAAAAGGTATTGACCCGCACTTGATCAAGGGCGCAGAACCTCTGAAAAGATTGGAGCTGCTGGATAGTGCGGTTGATGCCCTAGTCGCTTCCGACGAACATAAAAAGCGTTTTTTGGAGCAGACTGCTTTTGTGGACAGACTTTATAAGGCAGTTTTGCCGGATAAGGTAGCCCATGAAGTCCAGGCTGACTGCGAACTGGGCCGTGTATTATCAAGGATGATTCGCAATCTTACCCCACAGGCTAATATATCGGGAATAATGGATGATGTTGAGGAACTGCTTGACAGTTCAATTGCCCCAAAAGGTTATGTGATCAGGGAAAAAACGGATGAAGAAGGCAACGTGCATTTGGTCGATTTAAGTAATATTGATTTTGATGCGCTGCGCCAGAGGTTTGAAAAGGGACGAAAACATACTGAAGCAGAAAAGCTGAAAGGGGCAATAGCCAGAAAGCTAAACACAATGGTTCGCTTAAATCGACAGCGCGTTGATTATCTCGAAAAGTTTCAGAAGATGATAGATGACTACAACAGCGGCAGTGTAAATGTTGAAGAATTCTTCCGCCGTCTGCTGGAATTTACCCAAAGCTTGACCGAGGAAGAGCGGCGCTCGGTAGGCGAAAACCTGACCGAAGAAGAGCTTGCTTTGTTTGATCTGCTCACCAAACCGGAACCGCAGCTGAAGAAGAAAGAGCGAGAACAGGTTAAGAAAACAGCCCGGGAACTTTTAGAAACCCTGAAGAAAGAAAAACTGGTTCTCGATTGGCGCAAGCGCCAACGCGACCGCGCCCAGGTCAAAGTAACTATCGAAACCCTCCTCGATGCAGGTTTGCCGGAAATATATGACACAGAACTCTATGAAAAGAAAACCACAGCCGTCTACCAGCATATCTACGATAACTACTTCGGGGCTGGGATAAGTGTGTATAGTGAGGTGGGGTGAGAAAAGCTTATTTAAGCAACTATCTTGAATTTAATCTAATAATAAACTTTGGGTCGTTAACCTTTTTATAGACAATTTGCTAAGCTACTGCAGCCAACCTCTCTGATCTAAGTGAACTGAGATACTCACCCGGCGACATATATCCGAGTTTTTTCTGAATCCTCTTCACATTGTAGAAGCAATATATATACTCAAACACCGCCGCCTTCACGGACTCTTTCGTTTCGTAATGCGTCCGGTGAATCAGCTCTTTCTTCATGGTTGCAAAGAAACTTTCCACCCAAGCGTTGTCTCCCGGCATACCTACGCGAGAGAAGCTCTGGCAAAGACCATACTGCTTCAATAGGTCCATGACCGCTTGTGAGGTGTATTGACTGCCGCGATCGCTATGAAAGATGCATCCTTTTTTTAACCTGTGCTTTGCAAGCATGGTAAGTATCGCGTTAACGACTAACTCTTTTGTCATCCTGTCCGCCATATGGTCTCCCAGCACTTCTCCGGTCAGGATGTCCTTTATTACACAGTGGTAAAGGAAGCCCTCGCCTGTCCTCAGATAGGTGATGTCGCTTGTCAGGCCCATTCTCGGAACTATCGGGAAGTAGTGGTCCCTTAAGATATTGGGATATCCTTCACCACGGGCTTTTTTACTGTTGGTCAGACTTCTTGTCCGGTGCTTGTTGTGGCAGGAGTCAAGGCCTAACTCTGCCATATACTCAGCACATTTTTTACGGCCGATCTTTTCCCCTATTTTACGCAGCTGAACCGTTATCCTGTCCGGGCCGTATGTCCCTCGGTTTGCTTCAAATTCTTTTTTGATCACCTCTTTGAGGTGTTCTTCCCTTTTCTCTAAGGCTTCTCGTCTACTTTTCCAGGAGTAATAGCCTGTTCTTTCAACTTGTAGGATCTTGGCCCACTTCGCAACCGGATGCTCAGGGCTATTCTTGATGAACTCATATTTTATTTTTGGTGCTTCGCGAAGTAGGCCGCTGCTTTTTTTAACATGTCTCGCTCTATCCTAGTCTCGGTGAGCTGCCTTTTTAGATCTCGGTTTTCTTCTTCAAGCGTGGCATACTCGGTCTTGTCACCATCTGATGTATATTTCCGCCTCCAGTTGTAGAGCAGGTTCTCATGGATACCCAGGTCCTCTGCTAGCTCCTTAACCGTCCTGGGACTGGCATAGGATAGCTTTACTGCGTTCTTCTTAAATTCCTCATCATACTTCTTTCTGAACTCTCCCATTTTCTGCCTCCGATTTCTGGGACTTTTCGGTCCCTTCTACCTTAGCAGATTGTCTAAAATTTTAACATGCTCCCGTTATCTATTGCTTCAGAACTGGACAGAATGGCTGGTTCCCCTGTTAGTATTTATTTTTCATTTCGTGATAGATTACATAAAGCAGATCAAAACAGGGGGTATAGATTCTGCAAAGGTGATGGTTATTGATCAGGCGTTACATATAGCTGGGCTGCTGCTAATTGTTTTGTTTGCATACCTTACTTTGCCGATTATAGCTTTTACTGGAATTGGCTATAAGGCAATAATTATATTGGCTGCTTTTAGTCTAATAGTGCCTGGCTTCGGCCATTTTATTGGGCGATACATGAAGGAGATTTTTGAAGAAAACGATATGCCAACAGAGGGCCTGAAAAATGGTGGCAAGTTGATAGGCCAACTCGAAAGAATGTTGGTTTTAATCTTGATTTTGATCGGTCAACCTTTAGGCATAGGTTTTTTAGTGGCAGCAAAATCAATTTTACGTTTCGAAGAATCGAAAGTTCAATTAATTGCTGAATATGCTATTATCGGAACACTGTTAAGCTTTAGCCTGGCGATTGCCTTTTCCAGCCTGGCTGTTTGGGCAATGAGCTTCTGAAATAAAATTATGGCCTGGTGTCAAGGGGACAGGGGATTTGACAACTTCAGATTGCCTTTGTGTTCATTCCTCAAGACGATAAAATGCTGAGACAAGCCAGAAAGAAATATGGAAGCGGTATATGCCATGTTTTGCCGAAAGGTTTAAACCGCCAGGTAGATAGATTGCCGGGAATTAAGAGGGGAGTTGTTCAAAAGGTATTAGTGGGTTGTCACACCTGCTTCCCCTAAAAACCATATATCCTAAATATGATTAATCCAATTCTCAATATACAGACCATCAACTCTGGAAAATTCGGCTGTATTATTGGTTACTAGAGTTAATCCCTCTGCTAAAGCATGAGCAGCAATAAGCAGATCATAGCCACCAATTATTTCTCCACTTAGCTCAAGTTGCTGCCGTATATTGCCATAAATAAACGCAGCCTCTGTCGAAAAAGGAAGAAGCTCAAAAGGGGTAAGGAACAAACCGAGAGCCAGCTTGTTTTGTCCCACCCTCCTGCTTTTTTGTACACCATAAGCTAATTCAGCAAGAGTAATTGAAGAAATGGCGCAGCAGCCTATCCCTTTTTCATAAAGTTTCAATTTCAAAGCGGAGTCTTTTTCTTTAATCAGGTAGATGCAAATATCCGTATCAAGCATGTACCTAATCACAGATCATCTCTCTTTTTTAAGGCGGGCTGTTTTCTGCTATCCATATAATCTTCACTGAAATAATCCATACCAGTTTCATGCGCTTCCCAGATCTTATCTTTGGGCATTAAAACAACGGCATTACCTATTTTTTTGATGTATACTTCTTCACCATCAAATCGATATTCCCGGGGCAAGCGTACTGCCTGGCTACGGCCGTTATAAAAAAGTTTGGCACTGTCCACAAACACCACTCCTGAACAAAATTGATATATACCATAGTATATACCAATAATAAAAAAGGTTCAACCGAATGTAGGGGACTGGTGGCTTGATATCGTCAGCGTGGCAGGGATTTTGGGCAAAAGAAAAACCCTTCACCGCATTTTCCTACCGGTACCATTGCATTTTTATGCGCTTTGAAGATGAAAATACTTAACTGGTTTTTCTCGGTCTAAGCTTAGTTATATAGGCCAGTGTTTCTTTGGGGCAACTGTCAATGCAGTGCCACACTGTTTTAGCTGGTGTTAGTCTATTGCACATAAATTAAAGAAAGTGCCCCATTGTTTACAAAAAGCAGTGAGGCAATTAAGCTTTTTTAACCCAGGCAGAGAATTTTACATCGGGATAGCATAATCCATCAGGGATGTATCATAAATATGTGCAAAGCAATAATTGGGCTCCGCTAGATTTTTCCTGATTGCAAAACTGTGTCAGGTCTAAAAATATAAGATTTCAAATGATAGAGTTTCAGCATGGTCAGACCACTACGGATTGAATACCCAGGAACAGTTTACCATATTATTTCTTGTGATAATGCAGGGAATAATATTTATGAAAATGATCAGGATCGCAGAGATTGCTGACTCACTTGGGATTCACTATACAACAGTGAGTAAGATTATACGAAAAAAAAGTGATAATTCAAGACCTGACACCATGGTCCATATTTTTTGCGTGTTTTTTGCCTCCATTTCTTACAAGCCAGTTTTAACGAATCATGTTAGGCTGAGCATTTGAGGGCAAATACTGCTCATAATAGAGCCGGTGGTTTTTATTGCGGCTTGCATCCCGTTCAATAACCCACCAGTCAACAGGGCGGTCATGACCTGACGGTAAATTCAACATGTCATAGGTTTCCCTGACCTCAGCCTTACCGGTTACGGTCATGTCCTCAAATAAAAATCCGTGATTCCAAGGACTGCTGATATCAATATAACGTTTACTGACCCCCTGGTTGTTGGTTAAAAACTGCTCGATAGTAAAGTAATTACCCACATACTGGTTACCCAGCACGGGCATCAACCCTCTGTCCAGGTAAGATAACCACCAGCTATCGGCGTCATAACCCCAGGGATAGTTAGGATCGCTGTTTTGCAGACCGTTAATTGCTCCGAACCGAAAACGATTGTCGGCTGTTTCTTCTTCGAGAGGTAACAGGCCATTATAAGGGCCATAGGCTGCCGTAAATGTTTGTTCCAAACTGGCAGTAAAGCCCGGATCTGCCGAAACGCTGGCGGCCCAGACTTGCCTGCTGACAGCTTCAGTTAAACTATCAACATTAAAATTAATATCAGGAAGATTGTGCAACAGATACTGAGGTAGAAAATAGCTTAACTGCGGTGGCAAAGCTTCGTCCTTCAGGTAACTGTAGTACAGCTCTGTAAGGCCCAGGGTTTCCAAATTGCTAGAATCGTAATGGCTTAAACTTAGTGGTTCAAGAAGAATGCGCTTGGGTGGGGCACATAGCTCAATTGTTGACGTTGCCGTTAAATTGATGGTGGCAAATTCATCCGTAACAATTTCATTTTCATCACTGACTTTTAGCAAACCGCTGATTATGTAAATATCTGAATCCTTTACCAAAATTCCATCACCGGCAATAATTTGTTTCATTGCTGCCCCGCTGTTACAGCGATGGCCGGCCTGTTTTTTTAAGTCAATCATTCCCTCAGCATCATACTTGGCAAGGTGACTCATGTAGCCGTTCCCGGCTGAAACCGGTCCGGCAAGCGATAATATGATCATACTGATCACCAATATTGCTAAAAAGCTTCTCTTAAAATGTTGTTTACATAAATGGTTTACATCGCATTGCAGGTAGATCATTATCACTTCCTCTGAAATAATGATTATCTAATAAGTAAGTATATAAATATACCCAGTGGTAAAATCAATCCTAAATTTGAAACATTAGAGGTCACCAGAGCATCTATGGCTTCTTGAGTATCTTTGATATAACCTGGGATTCTTTTTGGTTTGTGAATCTTATATATTTCAACGAACGAAGTCAGTTCACTGATAGAAGAAATAAAACCCAACACCCAGCCAACCGCCCATTCAGGTAAGTTGAAAATTAATATTAGGTTTCCAGCACTGCTGCTAAGAAACCTGCCAGCTAGTAAAATAATAAAAACTCCGGCTAACAATAATGCAAGCCCTATAAAAAGATTACCATTTTCAATGCCTTCAGGTAAGGGGGCCGGTTTTCCATGTTTATTAAATATTTGATCACATATCCTGTAAACCATAAAAAATAAAATTAGACCCAGGGCTACAGATAACCCAGCACCTACTTTAAACCAAATTAGTGATAAAGGTAACAAGATCGAAATAATCCCGAAAGCCAGTTCATCCTTAAACCATTTTTTTTTCAAATCTAATTGCTGACGAAATACTGTAATGGTTACTAAAAATAAGATCGAATTAATAATATTCGATGAAGCTATATTCCACAACCCAGCATTAAATACTCCGGCAAAGGCACCGGCAACTAAAACAGTAAATTCAGGGATACTGGTTGCATAACCTATCACCTGCCCCCTTGCTTTACCCGATAATTTAAATATTGCACTGAAATTAGCTATTCCTGGTATTAAAAGATATTTAACCGCCATAACAACTACAGATGCCGAGACAACTAACTTTAGAATACTATTAATCATTTGACATATTGTCCTTTTCGAATAGTTGAATAAACATTAATTTTCATGCGTTCTGTTTTTTTTAATATAATCCATTGTTAAGCTGTAGATATCATCCGTAAACAGTTTAAAATAAGGGCATTTTGCTCGCACTATCTCAGGATCAAGTTTGGCAAATAGCCTGGTACCTTCTGTTACTTTTTTATAGGTTCTATTAATTTTTTTTAGATACAGCTTGTTAAGATATTTGGCCGGAGGCTGACCGGAGTTGACCTCTTCAGGGGCTTTAGCAGCTTTTTCAAGGCTGGCGGCAACAGCATCCGTGAATATTTCCGGATCACTGAGCAGCCAGGCTTCAAATTCGTGCACAGCAAAGTGCATTTTAAATTGAGGCAAACCAACTTTATTTTCCAGGTGCTGCTTTCCCCAGTGATACTTTTCTTCAGCTGACTTAAGCTCTTCAGGGAAGAATGTCGGGCCGTACAGGTCAAGCAAACCGATTACAGCAACCAGTTCATTGCTTCGCGGCCCCTTCAGATGCATCGCAGCCTTTAGCGCAGCATCCTTATAAAGGTTGGCGTAACCCTTAAAATTGACCGTTCGAATTGTTAATTTACCTGGTAATTTTTTATCAAGCCATCTGGTTAGAAATTTTGCCAGGACCTTATCTTCCGTGTCACCTTCAACAAACAGGATTAAAACCATTATCACATGTTCTCCAATTCTCCCGAGGCAAAGAGAGAACCAAGCGTATAATTACTTAACCAGTAATTCAGCTCTTCACCATCAAGAACTTTCAGCTCAGTCTCTCCATCATGCCATTGCGCTACCGTAGTAACCGGCTGCTGATCGCTGAAAGCATCTAAAAAGAGCGATGAATGCGTGGTTAAAATAATTTGCGATCTGCATGAAGCATCGACAGCATGTTCAGCTACAACAGTTAACATGCCGGGATGTAAACCAGTTTCAGGTTCGTCAATGGCAATAAGCAGAGGTGGCCGGGGATTATTAAGAATAGCCATTAATAGCAAGAAAAATAATGTGCCGTCTGAAAGGTCAGCTGCTGACTGCTCTCGTTCAAGTGACCGCCACCTTACCCTGAGCTGAACTCGCTGATCAGCCGCTGGGGGAAACAAAAGCTCTTCATATTCAGAACCAAAAGCTGCTTGCATGGCACTGTCAATAGCACTTTTGAAGCTCCTGCTTTCAGTATATAAAGTATGCAAAACCGAAACCAGGTTCTGGCCGTCCGGAGTGATGGTCGTTTCATAACGTGATATAACAGGCTGCCTGAGCAATGAGTCCTGATGAATATTTAAATCATGATAAATTGTAAATGCACTTAAAGCTTTTTGAAAGGCATTAATCATTCTATTTCCGGCAAAAGGATTTGCAGCAGTAGCTAGTAACAGTTCTCTTTGAGAAAATGAATCTTCAGGAACTATTAACTCTTTACCTGCCAAATCATAAATAGTGACTGTTTGACGATCTCGATTCAACAGTGGGTTCAGCTCGTTGCCATTCGACATTTTTTCCTGAACCAGGACATTAAGCGATTCTGATTCAACAAGGTAATCGCCTTCAAGCCCTGCCGCTTTGAGCAGAACTTCATAACTGTAGGAGTCTTCCCAGTGATCATTGTCTAAAGCCGGTAAAGTCAAGTGTAATTGAAAACTGATCGAATCTGCCTTACCATCCCAGAGCAGCGGCCTGATTCCTCCTGCTTTTTGAAGATATCTTGCTAATTTTCCACTGGAGGCGGCAACCAGCAACTCAAAAAATCTAAGTAAATTTGATTTGCCAGTACCGTTTGGACCAATTATGATATTTAATTTGCCCGGCTCCCACACAACATCTTTCAGGGAACGGTAGCCTTGTATTGCAATTCTGGTAATTGTCATAAACAATTCCCCCTTCATCCAGGCAGATCTCTATAAAACAGAACCTTAACATTTGATAGTATCAACTGATCCTTTTACATCTTCTCTTTTTCCCACCTGAACTTTTTCGCTGCCTCCCTGAACCCTGCTGCCAGTGAATCCCAGGCTTTTTCAAGTCCATCTTTCAGGGAATCCCAGGAATCTTCATTTACTTCGGCAAATTCTTTTAGTTTCTTTCTTCCTTCATCAATCTTACCTTCCAAAGCTTTAATCTGCTCGGGATGATTTCTGGCAACATCTTTTCCTGCAGTAGCAGCTTTATCTTTCAGTTCTTTCAGTTCTTCCACCCAACCATCAAGCTGTTCACGCAGATAAGCTAAATAGCTTTCTTTGTTATCCATGATTGATACCTCTTATAAATTATTTGCGACTCTGACTCAGCCTGGTACTATTTTATAATATTTTTCCTCAAATGTCAGACAACGCGGAGGAAACAATCCAGAGATTGCCGCAGCGTTAAACCGGCGGGTCGAAATTGAATTAGAAGACATCGGCTGAGCCATAAATTATTTTCCTTAACTCTAATATAATCTGAATAAGCAGGATTTAGCAGGATTGGGGTCAGGACATGAAATATAAGATTTTGAATGATAGAATTCCAGACCTGAGCCTACGGGCTGTGATTAATAATGGATATTAATGGTAATCCTCGGGGTAATGTTTTATTTTACAAACTGCCCCCGGGGCTGAATTCCAAGGTAAGTCAACCCTTTATGGCCCCTTTGCTTTAGCGATAAGATCTAAATCTTTGATCGTTATTGTTCTGGCGTCATAGTCCAACAGTCCTGCACAATGCATTTTATGAAGTTCACGGCTGAGAGAAGTTCTCTGGACACCAAATCTTTCAGCCAGCTCTTTTTTTGAGTATCTTAATTTGATCACCTGGCTCTTTTGACTATGGTATTCATAAACCAAAAATGCTGTGATCTGATTCCTGATCGTCTGATAAGAAATAGATCTTATTTTATCAGCCAGAATGATAGTTCGATCAGATATAACTTGCAGCAGGGCAACCATAAATTCAGGATTATCACGTCCCAGCCTGATTAACAGGTCTTTTTTAAATCGCATAATCACAACGTTTGAGTCAGCGACAACTGTCATCGGGTAAACATTATGCGCTGAAAATATCAGATGAGCGCCAATTATCTCCGGTGCCGAAAAGATATTTATCGTCAAAATATTACCTTCATCATCGATCTTTTGGATTGCTACTTTCCCCTTCAGGATTACCCCCATCGATTCACATACTTCACTTTGTAAATGAATAACTTGGTCTTTTCTATAATTGTTTATTTCAAAACTGGTTTCGTTTAAAATGATTATCAAATCTTCTTTAGAAAAACTATCAAACAAGCTCAGGGTGGACAATACATTAAAATATTTATTCTTCAAGGTTAACCCCGCTTTAAGTTATTAATTAGTTACCGTGGTAACTCTTTAATTGATCAAGAACCAGTATACTCTAATTAAACCGATTTATGAAGGGAGTTCTCTATTTGTCTCACAAGCTAAATATAATCGTTCAGCTAATTTTTCTTGCACTTTTTACAGTTCTAATCGCCACAGGCAGAGTACAAATTTGGGTAGGTCTGTTTCTGCTGGGTGTAGTATTATCGTTTTTTTTGGGCAGAATTTACTGTGGCTGGCTATGTCCAATTAATACAGTAATGAACGCAGTAACAGCTGTTAAAAAAAAGTTAGGTATTAAAAAACAAAGAATCCCAAAGGTCTTAACCGGCTCATGGATCAGATATCTGGTACTAATCCTTTTTATATCTGTCTTTGCCTTCAGTATGATCACCGGTAGAACAATACCGGTACTGCCCATATTGTTTGCCATGGGTGTGATATTAACATTTTTCTTTCCCGAAGAGCTTTGGCATCGATATATCTGCCCCTACGGGACGATATTAAGCTTGTCTTCTAAAACAGCAAAACTAAACATGACCATAAATCAGGAGAAATGCAACAGTTGTGGTATTTGCAAAAAGGTTTGCCAGGCAGATTCGATTCAAATCATAGATAAAGCTTACTCAATTAAAAACAATAATTGTCTTGTCTGTCTTGACTGTGCAACCAGCTGCCCGCAGAAAGTCATCAGTTATCAAACTTAATCTTCAAACATAATCCATCGCAAGAATGTCAGAGGGACGGGGGTTTGACAATCTCAGTTAACCTTAAGGTATCAACCGCTAATTTGAAAGGTGACAGGGATAAACAGGGGAGTAGTGCAAAAGGCATAAGTGTGTTGTCAAACCACCGTTCCCTTATTTAAAAGTGCATTTAAATTGCCTATGCTGACCAGTCCATACTGATGTCCAGGGCTTTTATTGAGTGTGTAAGCTCCCCGACAGAGATTAAATCGACCCCAGTCTTTGCTATTTCCTCAACCGAAGCAAGCGTAATTCCTCCGGAAGCCTCTAACAATGTTTTGCCTTCAACCAGCCTGACTGCTTCCCTGATTCTATCCGGGTCCATGTTATCAAGCATGATTATATCGGCACCTGCTTCCAAAGCTTCCTTAACTTCCGCCAGGGTTTCGGCTTCAACTTCAATTTGAGTAGTCACGGGAAGATTCTTTTTAAGCATCAATACTGCAGTTGCTATACTGCCCGCTGCCTGGATATGGTTATCCTTGATCATTGCCGCATCATAGAGACCGAAGCGGTGATTAAAACCGCCGCCCATCCTAACTGCGTATTTCGACAGCGCCCTCAAGCCGGGGATGGTTTTCCTGGTATCGATAATTTTTACTTTATAGGGGGCAACTTTGTTAACAAAAGCAGCTGTTTTTGTTGCGATTGCCGAGAGCTGCTGCAGAAAATTAAGCGCCGTTCTCTCTCCACTTAACATTGGCCTTATCCTGCCGCTGATTTCTGCCAATATTGTTCCCGCGTCAACCGCCTCACCGTCTGCTATCAGTTGCCTGCAATTTAAATCAGGATCTAATTTCTGAAAAACGGCAGTAGCCAGAGGTAAGCCTGCTATAATGCCGGGCTGCCGGCTCACAATGCGTGCTGCTCCCGTTTGCTCAAAGCTGAATATATGGTCAGTTGTAATATCACCACTGCCGAGATCTTCAGCCAGGGCTATTTCGATCATAGAGTCAACAGTATGCGGATTTAAATACACTATAAATCCTCCCTTATTCAAACGTTTTTGCTATGTATCACTACGGTAATGGGCGCCGCAGCTTTCTTTATTGGCTAATGCGCTTTTAGCGACATTATGTGCCACTATAAGCTGATTTTGCAGTTCCATGAAACTCCGTTCTGCTTCAATTACCGGGGTCTGGAAGATCATTTCTCCGATTTTCTTGATCGCCAGCTTCAACCCTGCGGCGTTTCGAATGATTCCAACATTTTTATCCATCAGGTTATGGAGGCTGGCCGTATAATCAGAAATAACATCTTCACCGGGTAAAGGTAAGGCTTTTTCCTCAATTTCGGGAACAGCCCATTTGCCTGGTGGCGTGTATTCTTCCACTGCTGCTTTTGCTGCCCGAAAACCGAATACAAGGCCTTCGAGGAGTGAATTGCTGGCCAGACGATTTGCCCCGTGTACGCCCGTAGAGGCTGTTTCGCCGCAGGCGTATAACCGGCTAATATTTGTCCGGCCATCTAAATCAGTTTTGATGCCGCCCATCATGTAATGGGCTGCCGGCGCAACGGGAATTAATGTTTTTGCCGGGTTAATTCCCATGCTAGTCAGAGTAGAATAAATCGATGGGAAACGAGAACTAAAAAAGGATTCACTGAAAGCTGTAGCATCAAGATATACTTTTTTCCCGGCCTCGTATATTTCATGATGGATTCCCCGGGAAACTATATCGCGGGGTGCCAGTTCACCAAGGAAGTGGTGGCCCTGCATAAACCTTTTTCCCTCTTCATTTATCAGGACAGCGCCTTCGCCTCTTACTGCTTCTGATATAAGGTAACCCGGAGCGGCAGGGTGACTAAGGGCAGTGGGATGAAACTGCACATACTCCAGGTCTTTAACTTTGGCACCCGCTCTTAGGGCCATGGCCACTCCGTCACCGGTAGCTTCTGCAGGGTTGGTGGTTATACCATAAATTCTTCCTGCACCGCCAGTAGCCAGGATTGTTGCTCCTGCATGAATAACAAGAAGTTTTCCCTGCTGATCAAGAACCAGGGCGCCAGTTGCTTTTCCCTTTGATAAAAGCAGGTCTACTGCAAAAGCCTGCTCTATTATTTGTATGGAGGACCTTATTTTAACTTTGCCGGCAAGGGTGCTGTTAATTGTTAATCCTGTAGTATCACCACCGGCATGCAGCACTCTCGGTTTGCTGTGCGCGCCTTCCACTGTGAAGCAAAGCTGGTTATCTTTTCGGTCAAAGGCAACACCAAGCTTAATAATATTATTAACATGGATTGGCCCTTCATTAACCAGCACGTTCACTGCTTTTTTGTTGCATTTTCCTGCTCCGGCGATCAGGGTATCGTGGTAATGCTCTTCCGGCGAATCATTTTCATTAAGAGCAGCAGCTATTCCTCCCTGGGCATAGCGGGTGTTTCCTTCGACCAGGGCGGTTTTTGACAGAAGAATAACCTTTAAGTTTTCAGGAATATTCAGGGCGGCATAGATTCCTGCAATACCACTGCCAATGATCAGAATATCTGTTTTAATTAGATCGGGTTTCTGAGACATGAAATTGCCCAGGTAGCGGGGGTACATTTTTTAAGCCTCCTGACTGACTGCCAGCATACGTTCCAGAGCCAAGGATGCCCTTTTGCTTATATCTGTTGGAACAGTTATCCTGGGGGTTAAAGACTCCAGGGCGGTCTTTATCTTTTCCAGGGTAACCAGCTTCATGTTGGGGCAAACAAGATCCGGAGAAAGCAGAATGAATTCTTTATTGGGATTCTCTTTGCGAAGTTTGTAAAGGGTTCCCGATTCTGTGCCGATAATAATTTTATCAGCTTCGCATTTAGCAGCGAACTCAATGATTGCTGCTGTACTGCCTACATGATCTGCCAGGGCAACTACTTCGGGGCGGCACTCCGGGTGAACTGTTATTGGGGCACCCGGGTGCGCTATGCGGCATTTTTTCACATGTTCAGCGGTAATATGATGATGAGTAATGCAGTAACCATTCCAAGGGATTATTCTCTTCTTTGTCTGCAGGGAGATATACGCGGCCAGATTTTGATCCGGAACGAAGAGTGTATCTTCTTCGCTGATGGAGTTTACCACCGCTACTGCATTGGAGGAAGTGCAACAGATATTGCTCAATGCTTTTATTTCGGCAGAGCTGTTAATGTAGGCAACCACGGCCGCTTTGGGATATTCTCGTTTTTTGCGCTTAAGCTCTGCAACCGTTACCATATCAGCCATTGGACAGCCGGCATTGGGTTCCGGCAATAAGACTATTTTGCCCGGTGCCAGGATGCTGGCGCTCTCAGCCATAAAGTGAACTCCGCAAAAAACAATAACTTCAGCGTCGGTAGAGGCAGCCACTTCGCTGAGAGCAAATGAATCACCCGTATAGTCGGCCAGCTGCTGAACTTCGTCTCTCTGGTAATTATGAGCCAGGATAACAGCTTTTCTTTTTTCTTTCAGGAATTCAATTTCTTGAAGCAAAGTGGTGGTGTCCAATTTTGAGATCCTCATTTCATCATGTAATTACAGCTGTCTTGTCACCAAACATAAAAAAATTTTACCCTATCTCCGGCAGGGGGTCAATCGTTACTGCTTAACAGCAGGCCTGCCTTTTTTAAGGTATCTTCAATATGAGTTAAGGTGTCTTCTGTTTCTGCTTCGATTGTATGTAAGTGAACGCCATCGGTAACATCTGAAAGCATTTTTGAACCCGTGTCTTCAATTGATTTTATAAACTCCTGAACTTCACGGCGTGATTTAAGCATCAGGTTGCCTTTAAGTTCGCCATAGACAGGGTGTTCAACGATCACATCAACCACTTTTCCCCCGGCGTCAACTATTAAGTTCAGTTCATGCTCCATTTGTCCGATATGGTGACGAACAGCAAAGGTTTTATTAAAGCGGGGATAATCCTCTTTGCCTAATATCATGTAACCCCGGGCAGTGGCCAGAATCTCAATCCCTTTTGCCCGGAGGATAGAAACATCCTGCACTATAACCTGGCGGCTGACATTCAAATCAGAAGCCAACGTTGAGCCGGCAACCGGGCTGGTAGCTGAGTTTAAGATTTCAATTATTTTGTTACGTCTCGTATCAGGTGTCATTCTTCTGTCCCGTTAGGCATTTTTGACGAAATTTTATTTGTTCTATTATAGTGTGTTTTGCCCATATCTGCAAAACGAGACAAGGGGAGACAAGGGGTCGGCAGATTTTGTAATAATCCATAATTTATCACGAACAGGCCGGAAAATGAACAAGTCACTTTTATAAGGTGGCTTGAAAGCGGTGATTATTTCCATTTCATAAGGGATGATGAGCCGGAACTTGAAGATCGTATGGCTGAAATGAAAAGATGCTTTGCAGAGGCAAAGGTTATTGATGTAGTTTACAGAGCGGGCTGGTACTTATGTAAACCTTACATTTCTAATTATAAGCAGACCAGCTAGCGCAGAATCAAAATGGCAATGTAAAAGTATATTAAAAGTGAAAGCAAATCCTGGATTACTGTAGCAAGAGGGCCGCTGCCGAAAGCCGGATCAATACTCAACTTATTGAAAAACCAGGGTAATAGGACTGCAATTGTTGCAGCAATAGTGCAGGCAGTCAGTAGGGATAGGGAAACAATCACGGCAATAGAAGGATCGCCCCATCGCCACCAAATTATGGGAGCGGTAATCAGGGCAAGAATTAGGCCGATCAAGAGTCCGGTCATTTGCTCACGACCGATAATTTTTTAGCTGGAATTCCAACAGAGAGGGCACGAATGACAATCGTTTCTGATTGTGTGCCTACTGCATCAGCAAGATATACTATTCCAGGGATAAAAAAAGCAAGAGCGATTTTTCCCTGTAATTCAATCTCAAACCAGCCAACTAAATCTGCTGAAATTAATGCTCCAAATAAGCCGATAAGCAGCCAGGGCAGGCGATGCCAGAAACGTCTTTTTACTGTTTCTTCACTGCTTTCTTTTGCCTTAAAAGTACTTTTCATTAAACCACTTAATCTGGACAGATCTTCTTCGTGCTCAGCAACCATAATATTTAGCAGTTGTCTTGAAGTTATTAAACCAGCAAAGTTGCCCTGCTCATTGACAACTGGTATTGCTGTTTTACTTTTGCGGATTGCCTGCCAGGCAGCCTTTTCCTGATCGGTGCTAATATTTACAACCGGGTAGTCAGTTTCAACTAGAATGCTGACTTGTTTTACAGCAGGCTCAGCAAGCAGTTTTTCGATAGTAACCAAGCCGAGATACTGCTCATTTTCACACACAACTAAATGATTAATATTTTCGTAATCATTGTTCTGAAGGTTACACATTATTTCTTTTATGCTGTCCGAAGGGTTTACGATAGGAATATTTTTAATTGCCTGATCTATTGCAGATCCTTTAATCGCATTACTTCTCAGATCGCACTCTTTAGTCATAATAACACCTTCTTCCGTGGCAAATGTGAGCTTGTATGTGGATCTTAAAAAGTATATAAGATCGGTTAACCTATAGGATTCAGCTATCGCTGTTTTCTAATCACTAAAACAAACAATACAACAATAATTAACAGCATTACCAGCAGCAGAAGATACAGGGCCGGAGAAGCTGATGCTTGCGGAGCGGCCAAAGTTTCAACAGTTAGGCCGGCAGGTAAGCTTTCGCTGCCAAAATAATTGTTATCGCCGAACCACCTGGCTCTTACAAGCCATGCTCCAGACTGATCCGGGTTGGCAGAATCGGTAAATGTGCCGTCAATATTAGTATTTACATGCTTAATCATTTCAAATCCATCAGGACGTGTATAAAGAAGCTCAATTGGCACTACCAGCGGTGGTGATAATGTGCCGGTTACCGATACAGCTTCACCTGTTTTTATTGACGGCGGATCAATGGACAATGTTATTATGCTGGTTTCCCTGTTTTCAGCTATAATCAGGCTTAAGGTTGTTGAATGAGTTTTGCCGCCCCCATTACCGGTAACCGTAAATGGGTAAGTGCCGGGCGCAAGTGAAGAATCTATAATTATAGAAAGCAGCGAACTGAAATCGGGTTCGGCTGATGATATGCTGAATGACGAAGCAGCGCCTGTTGGCAGCCCTGTTAACGATAAAGCGACAGGTTGAGAAGTTCCGGCCAGGCGTTTCACTCCAATTTCAAAGTTTACGGTTTGCCCTGGCTCAGTTGAATGAAATGAAGGCATTGCTGTCAAACGAAAATCAAAATCAGCTTTAGTTACATTGTCTTCCCATGGCCACAAACGATACCACCAGGAACCAAACCAGCCCCAGCCATCATGAGGCCACCACTGGCGCCACCAATACCAAAAACCATTATTGTCATCGGTATCATCCAACCGCTGGTCATCTTGATCTGTGTTGAAATCTGTTTCTTCCCCGGAAGGAGGAGGCGGCCAGTAGCCAGAATCACACTTTTTTATTCCTGTATCTGCAACAACAATTGTCAGTATCTGGTACGATGGATAGGCAAAGGGGTCATTACCCTTGGGGAAGGCATAAATTCTTACCCTGTAAGTACCAGGCTTTTCCCAGGGAGCGACGACTCCAAGAGTAATAACTTTCTCATAATCAGTTCCAACTGGTCGCTCGCCATCTTTGCCGTCAAAGTAGGCAGAGGAGATTAAAGTGCCCGGGCCTGACCATGTGCCCTCAGATAGTTCATCAAACATAAGTTCTATCGGTTTATCTTTGTAATCAGCTTCAACATTAACCACAAATGAAGCTTTGCATTGAGGTGGTGCAATATATATGGTTTCTGGGTAAATAGAAATACGCCAGGGTAGCGGAGAGGCAGAAGCTGGTAATGGATCAGCAATCAAAAATAAGACCGGTAACAAGCAAAGAAAGGACACAAACAGTGTGATTCTTCCAACCGCTCTCATCATATCTCCCCACCTATTCACGCAAGTTTTTAGAAACGCGAAAAACGGAAAGATAAAAATATATTGTTATTTGAATATTACGCCCAACATAATGAATAGTCAAGAAGATCGAAACAGCATTAAATGCATTATACCAGAGGCAGCTAACTTCCCAGGAACAACTGCTTTTAGTAATGTTCCATGGAATACGCTTTTTTATGAAAAAATGGGTTTCTGGCGGTTGCAGGAATCAGCATAGTTCCCCCCAGGGTAAACAAAAAATTGTCTTCCTCCTGGCAGAGTGCCTCTACATCAAACTTTCCTTTTTCCTCTTTAGACGAAGTATTATAGCCGGCAATCATCCAGTCAACCTTGCCATATTTAATCAGGCAGCCAAGCAGAAACAGAAACAGGGCGAGGGAAAGATGGAGTAATGTCTGTGTCATTCTTATAAATTCCTTTGCGCATGTTTGAATTAATTTGAACACAAAGGGACGGTTCTTTTGGGAACACAAAGGGACGGTTCTTTTGTGTTGATTTAAGATCGCCTTTTTGTTATTGTTGAAGAACACAAAGGGACGGTTCTTTTGTGTTGATTTAAGATCGCCTTTTTGTTATTGTTGAATAGGGTGATTAAATGCCAAGAAGCGCTAGAAAGAAAAGTAGCTCAGGGATATACCATATTATCCTCAGAGGTATCAATAAACAACGGATATTTGAAGATGATGAAGATAATCTTTGTTTTCTTGACAAGCTTGAAACCTATAAGGATATAAGCGGGTTTGAATTATATGCCTATTGTCTGATGAGTAATCATCTCCATCTGTTGATTAAAGAAGGAGAAGAACCCTTAAGCATAACCTTCCGCAGAATAGGTGCAAGCTACGTTCATTGGTACAATTGGAAATATAGTAGAACTGGACATCTGTTTCAAGATCGTTTTAAAAGTGAGCCTGTTGAAACGGATGAATATTTTTTAACAGTAATGAGGTATATTCACCAGAATCCCTTAAAAGCAGGTATTGTAAAAGAAGTTCAGGCGTATCCATGGAGCAGCTACCTGGAGTTCAGCCAAAAATCGGTCATATGCAATACAAAATTTGTCCTTGATATGTTCTCCGTTGATCATCAAAAAGCATTAAAAATGTGGTTTGCGTTTATCCAGGAAAATAATAACGATCAATGCGTGGAATATGATGATGGGATAAGATTGAATGACTCTGAGGCAGCAGCCTTGATTGAAAGGGTTGCTCATGTAATAAACCCTAAAGACATTCAGACCTACGAAAAGCAAAAAAGAGAAGAGGTGATCAGATTGCTGAAAAAAAAGGGTTTATCAATCAGGCAAATTGAAAGGTTAACAGGTGTAAGCTTTGGTGTTATAAGGGGTATATGATTAAAGAAAGAAGCACAGAAGAACCGTCCCCATGTGTTCATGTTCCCAAGAAGCACAGACGAACCGTCCCCATGTGTTCCCCGTCCCCATGTGTTCCCATGTGTTCCAGTAACCATAAGTTTCGCCGCGGCTTATTATTTCAAGAACACAGCCCTCAAGCATGCCTGAACCGTCTCCCTGTTCTTCCCAATAAGTTGCCCTATGTGATATGATGTTTGACGGAGGTTTTTCCTATGTTTACAAGGCATTTTAGCAACTTCATAATACTAATCTCTTTTATGATTCTTTTTTCTTTTTGGCCGACATATACAGCAAGCGGTGCAATGACGGCCAGCCAGCTTGATGAAATAGAAACGGCGATTAAAGATACCATGGGAAAATCAAAAACTCCTGTTGTTTCTGTTTCTTTAATTCAACAGGACCATGTTGAGTTTATATCATATTCAAACCTGGATATCCCTGGCAATTTGAACCCCGATTCATTATTTCAGATCGGCTCCCTTTCCAAGGCATTTACAGGGCTTGGCATTCTGTTGTTGGAAGACAATGGGCTGCTGGCACTCAATGACCCTGTAAGATCCCATCTTCCCTGGTTTGAGGTATTTTATGAGGGTGCTCCTGTAAAAGATGAAGACCTTACAATATCCAGGCTGCTTTATCAAACAAGCGGATTTACTAATGAAGAAGTTATTTTTCCCAGGGCAGCAGCCTCTGTGACCCTGGAAGAGCATGTTCAAAACCTGAGTGGCAGCAGTTTGATCTTTTATCCCGGAACTCAGTATGCGTATGCTAATTCAAACTACCATATCTTAGGGTTAATAATTGAATCTGTTACAGGTCAAAGCTACCAGAGTTTTATGCAGGATCATATCCTTTTTCCATTGGGCTTACATCATACATATACTGATCCCCAAACAGCAATTAATACCGGCAATATGATCAGCGGAAGCCGGTTAAGTTATTTCCAGCCACAAAAATATGATATCCCTGTTTCAAAGGGAAATATTCCCGGCGGCTATATTATTTCCAGCAGCTCAGATATGAACCGGTGGATGCAAATAAATATGGGTGGTGCCGAGCCTTCAGAACAGTTTGAAAGGGTTATTGAAAAAGCGCATCAGCCCAATCTTGAACATGCCGTTGATACAAACATCTATTATGCAGCTGGATGGTTTGTAAATACAAAAACCGGGCTGCTTTATCATTCCGGGGGGACTCCGAATTATTCATCTAAACTGCTTATCCGGCCGGATACAGAGACTGCGATCTGTATTTTAACAAATATGAATGCATCTTCTAATACGATAGGCACAGCAAACAGTATCCTAAACATTCTCGATGGGAAACAACCCGGGGCTTATTCTCCTGATATTTGGCGTATTTTTGACACTATCTTTTCGATAATAACGATTGTCAGCATAACTGCTACTCTTTTTATCTTAGCAGTTATCATCCGGATTAAAGGGCAGGCTAAGAGGCTGGAAAGGCAGAGGAATCGTTTGAGCTATAAAAATATACCTGCTTTTTTCATCCCTTCAGTTCTGATCCTGCTTACTGTTGTAACGTTGATTATTATACCGATCACATTTAGATCATCCTGGTCAGGCTTATTGATCTGGTCCCCGACAAGTCTTACCTGGGGAATAGTTTCTTTTGCCTTGTTATCAATCAGTTCGCTTGGGTTAGCTGTTATCAGCTCTCTCTATCCCAACCCACATGAAAAAATAACAGCCAGGTTGGAGGCTAATTGATTGTCAAGCGAGCATCCTCTTTAAACTTTTTCCTTGAGGGATTTCCTTCAACGCGCCAAACTTGCTTTCGCTTTAAATCATAGATAACCGACCAAACGGTATCAGCATTTTTCTTCCGGTCATACTGACACATAAATCCATACTTTCCGGCTAACAGTGATTGGGCAAAATCGATTGAATACATATTTTTGTTATCTTTTAGTGTCTTGCAGGCAGTCTGGTAGCGCTCATCTGAATGCCAGTCATCAACCGTCGGGTTTCTATATTTTTGCATTTTATCAGAATTGAAATTGTTGGCTGTAGCAACAAATTGCTGCCTCTGCTCCGGCTTGATTACCACAACCTGTTCTGGATTACTCTCAACTACAGCAATATCGCCATATTTATCTGCCAGAGTTATCGTCTGAGCAGATGCTATTGGTAACAGATGAAATTGCTCAACAGCTTCTTTAGTTGTTTTACATTTTTCCAAAATATATCTTAGCAACATCCCGGAATTTAAACCTGGTTTTCTAAGCCTCGGGTATACAAAGGTAAGCCCGGCTGCTAAGCCGTGCTCATTTACTCCATCTTCCATTTCTACATAAGCCGTAGTATTGCCATTAAATGCATAGCCTCCTACAAGTTTATAAATACAATTCATATAATACTTTTCCAGGCTAACCAGAAAGTCGCTGTTTCTGCCAAAGATTATCTCCTTGTCTGTGCTTAATGCAAAACAGGTGCACCTGTTATCAAGCTCAAAGCAATACATGGAAAACAAAATAGCATGCAATATTTTTAGATCCGTCTCATTGCCATCAGCAACACCCTTAATCTCTTCAAGCACTTCAGGATAATGCCTGGCATATTCCTTTCTGCATAGCTCGGCAAACTCATACTTTTCATCATCTAATGTAAAGGTCGGGGAAAAATCTAGTTTTACCCCATATTTTAAAAGTTTATTACCCCATTTGAATCCTGTTTCATAATGTGTTCCTTTAAACCTTGCATGATACATTTATTCACCCTCCCATATAAGTGTTTAAAGATCATATGACATCATGATGAAAGGTTAATGAAATATATTTTTTATGTCAAGTAAATGCCATGAAGGCGAATATAACAGCGATAAATCATTTAAGACTTTGGGCATATATAAAACATAACTTAATAGTTCTATAGATGCGTATTGCTTTATGCATAACATGACCGGGATGAACAGGGGGGTGTGCAAAAGGCATAAGTGGGTTGCCAAATCCCGGATCTATAATATTTTGATAGCTAACTCGGGCAGGTTGTTTCTCCTTAGTGTTGTAGGAATAAAGATTACGAGGATAGAAGTATATACTGAAAACAGTTGTTCCATAGTCATGATTGAGGAGGGAAGTTGATTTAGTATTGCTTGTGTAAAAACTAATGCATAGTCGAAAAAAGTATAATGCAGGGAAAAAAGCTGGGGGTGAAACAAGCTTGAAATCTTATAGAAAAGAGTTGTGGTTTAAGACCAGGGAAAGAAG
>Ga0334883_1000116_pt1 | contig 148198 bp, 121 predicted proteins | sample GraSluR1_MG_6_FD_207230 | JGI IMG/M metagenome (GOLD analysis project Ga0334883, IMG submission 207230) | Sludge microbial communities from methane-producing bioreactor in Wageningen University, Netherlands - Granular Sludge_09_05-R1 | ecosystem: Engineered > Bioreactor > Anaerobic >...
TCTTGCCCTGATCGCCTCCGAGGAACTCCAGAAATAATTCCGAACTCACTGCTTGACAATGCCTGATATTTATTATAAAATTAAGCAGTCTTTCTGTCCTGCAGTTAGACGACAATACTAAAACATACCTTTAAACAGATCTTCATATTCACTAACCCTGAAGGAATTGCATTCATGGAATACAAGTGTTTTATCGGACTTGATATCGGCGGAACGAAAATATCCACCGCCTTGTTCGACATTTCCGGCAATGTACTTGCGGAAGATAAAGTACTTCTCGCAGGTGCCCGCGGCAAAGAAGTGCTTGCGCTGATCGTAAAAGAACTCCGTGCTCTGATCTTGTTTGCCAAAACGACCTGCTGCAGCGAAACACCGCCGGTCGGTATCTGCGTTCCCGGTATAGCTTATCATGAAAGCGGTAAAGTCTGGGCACCGAATATCCCGGGCTGGGACGATTATCCACTGCTCGAGGAGTTGAAAGAAGCTCTCGGAAAAGAAATAAAAATATATATCGACAGTGACCGTGCCTGCAGTATCCTCGGCGAGACCTGGCGCGGGTCGGCCAAAGGTTCAAAAAACGCAGTCTTTGTTGCGGTCGGTACCGGCATCGGCGCCGGTATTCTTATGGACGGCAGGATCCTGCGCGGTCACGGCGATATCGCGGGTGCAACGGGATGGATGGCACTGCAGCCTCCCTATGATAAAAAATATGATGCCTGCGGTTGTTTCGAATATTATGCCTCCGGAGAAGGTATTGCGCGAACAGCCAGAGAGTATCTGTTGCAAGCATCTGATTATAAAGGCATAATCAATAATGCCTCAAGCGCAAAAGATATCTTCGCGGCCTATGAGGACAAGGATCCAATTGCCATTAAGACCTTTGACCACGTGATCGCATTCTGGGGAATGGCGACCGCGAACTATGTAAGTCTCTTCGATCCGGAAAAGATCATTTTCGGCGGCGGGGTGTTCGGTCCCGCCGTTCAGTTCATTCCGCGTATTCGCGAAGAGGCGGAAAAATGGGCACAACCGATCGCGATGAAGCAGGTCACACTTATTCCAAGCGTATTGGGTGATCATGCGGGACTGATCGGTGCCGGCCGGCTGGCTATGATCAATCAAGAAAAAGGATAAACATATGAGAAAAAGCAATCTGTCGTTCATAGCCGCCTGTTTCGGGATGTTCCTTTTTGGGATCGTTATGCTCTCACTTGGCACGATCAACTCTTATCTGGTCGAAAAATTCAACCTGAATGCACTTTCCGCAGGCAGTCTGGCCTCTCTTCTGCCCTTCGGCATTCTGATCGGCTCCCTGCTTTTCGGTTTTATTGTTGACCGCTACGGGTACAAGTTCCTGCTGATCATCAGTTCACTCCTGATCGTCTTCAGTATCCTGCTTATTGTTTACACGCGCGGTTTTACCTATATCCAGGCAGGTTTCCTCCTGATCGGCTTTACGGGCGGACTGATCAACGGTGCAACCAACGCCCTGGGTTCCGATGTAAGTACCGAGAATAAAAGTGCCAAATTGAGTCTGCTGGGTGTTTTTTACGGTATCGGCGCACTTTCCCTTCCATTGATCACTGGCTTACTCTCGAAATATTTCGATTACCGGTCGATCATCGTCGGCATAGCACTCTTCCTTCTTATCCCTGTTATTTATTTCATCGCTATCCCCTTCCCGCCGCCGAAACAACAGCAAGGCATTCCCCTGAAAAAGGTTTTCTCGATGTTCCGTGACAAGGTCCTGATCCTGTTTGCCTTTGTCCTTTTCTTTCAGAGCGCTTCGGAAGGGATCTCAAACAACTGGACCACCCTTTATCTTAAAGAAGTGCGCGGCCTGCCCGACAGTAAGGCCTTATTCGCTCTGACCATGTTGGTGATCGGAATGACCACCGGCCGGCTGATACTGAGCTTTGTCCTTAAAAGTCTTCGCCCTATCGCCGTTTTCTATCTCTCCTGTATCCTGATCGCTTTCAGTTTGCTCATCCTGCAGATACCGGCAGGGATATGGCTGGTCTGGACCGCCTACGCCCTCCTGGGTATGGGACTTGCCGCCGGATTCCCGGTGATGCTGGCCTATGTAGGTGAACGCTACGCGGATATGTCCGGCATCGCGTTCAGTTTTACCCTGGTGATCGCATTGATCGGCAATACTCTGATGAACCTTCTTGTAGGTTTTATCTCCCGGACCTACGGCATCGCACATTATACGACTGTTCTTATCGCGGCGGCATTTATCATGTTCCTGCTTGCCTCCATCGCGTATAAAGAGAACATTAAAAAACCGTTAACATAAAGGAATGCATATGAAACTGGCAATGGAATGGCTATCGCATGTTCAATCGGTCATGACAAATATTCAGGAAACGCAAAAAGAAAATATCAGAAAAGCCGCCGAATGTATGGCGGATACCATTGAAGCGGAACGCTGGGTCCACACCTTCGGCTGCGGACACGCTACCCTGCCCATTGAGGAAATGTATCCCCGCATCGGCGGATTTGTGGGTTTTCATCCCATGTGCGAACTTCCGCTGACCTTTTTTACGCATATTGTGGGCGATATGGGCGTGCATCAGTTCGTTTTTCTGGAACGCGTGGAAGGTTACGGCGACCAGATCATGAAGGGCTACAATTTCGACAAACGCGACTGTATGTGGGTCTTCTCCCATTCAGGGATAAACAATGTGAATATCGATATCGCCCTGCGCTCAAAAGAAAAAGGCATGAAGGTCATTGCCTATGGGTCTGCCGCTGCAGCCAAGGGCAAACAGACCCGCCATTCCTGCGGGAAGACCATTTTTGATATCGCCGATATCGTGGTGGATACCTGTGCGCCGATCGAAGATGCGGCAGTCGAACTGAAGGGACATGTCGACAAGATCGCTCCCGTTTCCACCATGGCCTTTATCACGACCGTCTGGATGACCATTGCAACCGTTGCGGAAATACTTGCAGATCGCGGAGTAAAGCTCTATATTCACCCCTCGCATAATGCCGGAAAAGAAGGCGCTACGGAACGATTGACCGAAGCCCTTGCAAAATATAAGGAACGTATCGTCGGAGTATGATGCGTTGTTCAAAGCGTATATAGTATACGACGTTGTGAGAGAGCCGTTGCATTGTCAACGGCTTTTTCGTTCCGGGATATTAAAGATCATAAATAGCGGATACTTATAATAAATCATGAACGAACATAAGCAAAAAAACAAAAAAACGCTATTTTTGCAATATTTTTTCTAAAAATGCTTGTTGTTTTAAAATATTAATCTTATAATTTCGCACTATTTGAAGTGAAGGACAGTTTATGATAAAAAGCATTCCTGCAAATCTGGTGGTCATTATTATTCTTCTTGGATGTTCCGGCGTGCAATAGGAAAGCTTGAAATAAAAAAATAAAAACCTCCTTTTGCACGCAGCGAAGGAGGTTTTTTTAAAATGACAGCTTTTTTGAAAATTGAGTGCATTTGAATAATGAACAAGGAATAAGGATATTCGAAGTTCGACGTGAATTCTTCATTCACATATTGTTAATCCTTGTTCGGATATCAATTTAGGAGCAAAGACATATATGCGCAGTGATAAGATCAAAAATGGATTTGAACGTGCTCCCCACCGGAGTCTGCTCCGTGCCTGCGGGATCGATGAAAAGGACATGAAAAAACCGTTCATAGCGGTGGTGAGTTCACATTCCGATATTGTTCCGGGGCATGTTCATATCGACAAAACGGCCGAAATGCTCAAAGCGGAGATCCGGAAGGCCGGCGGCGTACCCTTTGTATTCAATACCATTGCCATCTGTGACGGTATTGCCATGGGACACAACGGTATGCGTTACAGCCTTTTATCCCGCGAGATCATCGCGGACGCGGTGGAAACCATGGTACGGGCGCACCAGTTCGACGGTATGGTCTGTCTGCCGAATTGCGATAAAGTAGTTCCCGGTATGCTGATGGCATGTGTTCGTCTGAATATTCCAACGATATTTGTTTCCGGCGGACCCATGAAAGCCGGGAAACGCTCCGACGGTTCACCCTGCGATCTGATATCCGTGTTTGAGGGTGTCGGTGCCTATAAAGAAGGAAAGATCTCTGAAGCGGAACTTCATGATATCGAATCGAACGCCTGTCCCGGCTGGGGCAGTTGCTCCGGTATGTTCACCGCAAATTCGATGAACTGTCTCTGCGAAGCCATCGGGATCGCGCTGCCGGGCAACGGGACCATCCTGGCGGAAGATCCGGAACGGGAAAAACTGTTTAAAAAGGCTGCCGTGCGTATTATCGAAATGATCGATGAGGATCTGAAACCGCTGGATATCATTACCCCCGCATCCATTGATAACGCGATCGTACTGGATATGGCTATGGGCGGTTCAACAAATACCGTTTTGCATACGCTTGCGCTCTGTTCCGAAGCAAAGATCGATTACGGTCTCAATCGCATGGACGAGATCTCGAAAAAAACACCGAACGTATGCAAAGTATCGCCATCCAGCGATTATCATATTGAAGATGTGGACCGTGCCGGGGGCATTTCCGCCATTCTGAAAAGTATTTCGGAAGTCCGGGGATTGCTCAATACGGAATGCATGACTGTCAGCGGAAGATCTTTGGGCGAAAACATCTCCCCTGCTCCCGCACCGGATGAAGCCGTGATCCGCAGCGTTGCGAATGCTTACAGTCAAACCGGCGGACTGTCCGTACTTTACGGGAATCTGGCCGAAGAAGGCTCCATTGTGAAATTTGCCGGTGTTGCTCCGGAAATGCGCGTATTCGAGGGACCGGCGGTTATTTTCGACAGTCAGGAAGAAGCCTGCGAGGGCATTCTCGAAGGCAAGGTCAAGTCCGGCGATGTGGTCGTGATCCGTTATGAGGGTCCGCGCGGCGGTCCGGGTATGCAGGAAATGCTATCCCCCACTTCCTATATCATGGGGCGCGGACTCGGGGAAAGCGTGGCGCTGATCACCGACGGACGTTTTTCCGGCGGTACCCGCGGTGCCTGCATCGGTCACGTTGCTCCCGAAGCCGCAGCAGGCGGACTGATCGCTCTGCTGAAGGACGGTGACAGGATATCTATCGATATTCCGGCAGGGAAATTACAGGTCTGCCTCAGCAATGAAGAGATCGAAACACGCCGCAAGCATTGGAAAGCGCCCGGTCCGCGGATCGATCACGGTGCACTGGGCCGCTATGCGACGATGGCACAAAGCGCTTCCAAAGGTGCGGTTACGAATTTAAAATAAAAAAAGGTGTTATACAGATGAACGGATCAGAAATAATTATTGACGCACTCAAAAAAGAAGGAACGGATACGCTTTTTGCCTTTCCCGGCGGTGTTGTTATTCCGATCTTCAACGCTTTGTACGGGGAAAGCGAACTGAAGGTGATATTGAACCGTCACGAACAGGCTGCGGTTCATGCCGCGGACGGATATGCACGTGCGACCGGGAAGGTCGGCGTGGCGCTCGTGACCTCCGGACCCGGTGCGACCAATACCATCACGGGTATTGCCACGGCCAAACTCGATTCCATTCCCATCGTGGTCATTACCGGACAGGTAAAACGCGATTTTATCGGTACCGACGGTTTCCAGGAGGTTGATATGTCCGGACTTACGCGACCGATCTCCAAGCACAACTATCTCGTTTCGGATATTGAGGACCTGCCCCGTATTATGAAAGAAGCGTTTTATATTGCCCGTACCGGCCGCCCCGGACCCGTTTCGATCGATATCCCTGTCGATATCCTGAACAGCCTTTTAAAGAATTATACGTATCCCAAGGATGTGAAACTGCCCGGATACAAACCGACCATTCAGGGAAATCCCAAGCAGATCAAAAAACTCGCACAGACCATACAACATGCCGAAAAACCGCTTTTCTATACCGGCGGCGGCATCATTGCGGCCGGAGCGGAAAAGGAATTGCTTGCAGTCATAGAGAAAACGAATATTCCCTTTGTTACGACCTTAATGGGACTTGGCAGCATTGATGCCGCACACCCGCTCTTTCTTGGTATGCCCGGCATGCACGGGCGTTATGCAGCAAACCATGCCATGATGCAGTGCGACCTTATGATCGCGGTGGGTGCGCGTTTTGATGACCGGGTGACCGGGGATATCTCCCGTTTTGCACCGCATGCGACCATCGCGCACATCGATATCGATCCCGCAGAGATCGGTAAGAACGTGAAAACCGATATCCCTGTGGTGGGTGACGCGAAATACATTCTTTCTGAACTGAACGAACTGCTCAAACCGAGAAAGAGGAACGGCTGGTGCGATTCGGTCACGACCTGGAAGGAAGAACAGCCACTGAGCTACACGATGGAAAACGGCGAGGACTGCCCGCCTCAATATGTCATTGAACGCCTCAACGCGCTGGCACAAGAAGATGCCATTATCGTCACGGATGTGGGTCAGCATCAGATGTTCACCGCCCTGTATTACCGTCACCGGCAAGCACGTGCTTTTATCAGTTCGGGCGGACTCGGGACCATGGGTTTCGGACTTCCCGCGGCCATGGGTGCCGCGCTGGCTCATCCCGGCCGTCAGGTGGTCGCCATCTGCGGAGACGGCGGATTTCAAATGAACATACAAGAACTTACCACCTGCGCGCTGAACGGCATTCCGGTCAAAGCCGTCGTGCTTAATAACCAGTATCTCGGCATGGTCCGTCAGTGGCAGGAACTCTTCTGGAATAAGCGCTATTCCAGTGTTTGCCTTAAGCAACGTCCCGATTGCCCCCCGGAATGTCAGGGTCCAACGGGTTCATGTGAAGGGACCTATCTGCCTGATTTCGTAAAGGTTGCGGAAGCTAACGGCGTCATGGGGCTCCGTGCCCGGACTGCCGCTGAGGTGGACGCGGTCCTGAAAGAGGGACTCGCGCATCCCGGACCGGTCGTAATGGAATTTCTGGTAAAGAAAGAAGAAAATGTTTATCCTATGGTTCCTGGGAACAAGGCCATCGATGAAATTATCATGGGGAAGAAAAAATGAAAAATCAAATCGAAAGACATACCATCCGTTTGAAAGTGGTCAACACCGTCGGTGTTATGGCAAGGATCACCGGACTGGTCTCCCAGCGCGGATACAATATCTACAGTATCATTGCCACACCCACCGAGGATCCCTCTTTCTATACGGTCCATCTTGTTCTGCAGGAAAGTGAAGAAAAGATCGAGCAGATCACCAAACAATTGAATAAATTGGTGGATGTGATAAAGGTCACAGATATTTCACATAACAAGAATTACATTGTACGGGAATTTATCATGGTACGTGTCAGTACCAGCAAGCATCGCAGCGATATTCTGCAGCTCTTCGATGTCTTCGAGGCGAAGATGCTGGACCTGACACAAAACTATGCGGTGGCAAGTCTGACCGGTTCCCCGCGCAAGATCAAGCGTTTCATTGATGCTATCCAGCCCTACGGTATTCAGGAACTGGACCGCAGCGGTGAATTCGCGGTATTGGACGTTTAAACCATCATTATACAACAGGAGTATTAAAATGTCAGTTAAAATGTATTACGACAAAGATTGCAAAACGGAAGTCCTGAAGCAAAAGACCATTGCCATCGTTGGCTACGGGAGTCAGGGACACGCCCAGGCACAGAATCTGCGCGACAGCGGCTACAATGTCCTGATCGCCGAACTGGAAGGCACAGACAACTACAAACTGGCTATAGAACACGGTTTCAAACCCGTTTCCGCCAAAGAAGCCTCGGCAAAGGCGGATGTTATCCAGATCCTGCTGCCCGATGAGATCCAGAAAAAGGTCTATGAAGCGGATATCAAGGAACATCTCAGTGCCGGCAAAGCACTGGTCTTCTCACACGGCTTCAATATCCACTACAAACAGATCGTCCCGCCGGCGGATGTGGACGTTTACATGGTCGCGCCCAAAGGTCCGGGTCACCTCGTACGCCGCCAGTACGTTGAAGGCGCCGGCGTTCCTGCCCTGATCGCTATCCATCAGGACAGCAGCGGACAGGCAAAGGAACTGGCGCTGGCACACGCCTGCGGGATCGGTGCGGGACGTGCGGGGATCATTGAGTCGAGTTTCCGCGAAGAGACTGAGACCGATCTGTTCGGTGAACAGGTGGTGCTCTGCGGCGGACTGACCGAACTGATCCGCGCGGGTTTCGATACGCTGGTGGAAGCCGGATACAAACCGGAAATGGCCTATTTCGAATGTCTGCATGAAGTTAAGCTTATTACTGACCTGATCTACGAAGGCGGCATCGCAAATATGCGGAGTTCCATCTCCGATACGGCGGAATACGGCGATCTGACCCGCGGACGGCGGATCATTACCGATGAGACACGCAAAGAGATGAAGAAGATCCTTACCGAGATACAGGACGGCCGCTTCGCCGAAGAATGGATCAACGAGAATAAGAACGGACGACCGGTCTATAACGCGATCAAGGAAAAAGACGCGCAGCATCTTCTGGAGAAGGTCGGGAAGACCATCCGGAGTATGATACCGTGGATGAAGAAGTAGGCAGTAGACGGTAGGCCGGACAAAAATAAAAAAACAAGAAAGCGGTTGATAATGAGTAAAAACAAGAAAATTTACATATTCGATACTCTGTTACGCGACGGTACGCAAAGTGCGACGATCTCGTTTTCCCTGGAGGATAAGCTGCGCATTGCGGAGGAACTTGACCGCTTCGGTATCGACTATATCGAGGGCGGCTGGCCGGGATCGAACCCCAAGGACCAGCTCTTTTTCGATAAGGCGAAAAAGATCGCTTTCCGGCACGCAAAACTGGTGGCATTCGGCAGTACGCGCCGCGCAAAATTTTCCGCGGAAGAAGATCCGAATCTGAAAGCCCTGCTGGATGCCGGCACCCCGGCAGTAGCGATCTTTGGCAAGTCCTGGACCCTGCATGTTAAAAAAGCCCTGCAGATCTCCCTCGAGGAGAACATTGAACTTATTTCCGATTCCGTAAGCTTCCTTAAGAAGAACGGAAAAGAGGTCCTCTATGATGCGGAGCACTTTTTCGACGGCTATAAAGACAACCCCGAATATGCACTGAAAACACTGCTCGCGGCGGAAAAAGCCGGCGCGGATGCACTGGTCCTCTGCGATACGAACGGCGGCACACAGACCCTGGAACTCATTGATATCGTGAAGGATGTGCTTAAGCATATCCATACCCCCCTGGGCGTCCACCTGCATAATGATTCCGAGATGGCTGTGGCAAACACCGTCGCCGCGGTGGAAGCCGGCTGTGTTCATGTACAGGGCACCATCAACGGTTACGGCGAGCGCTGCGGGAACGCCAACCTCTGTTCCGTGATCCCCAATCTGCAGATCAAGCGCGATTATACCTGTATTCCGGAAGATCAATTGCCGCATATCACACGCATCAGTCGTTTTATATCCGAACTGGCCAATCTGCAGCCGGTCAGCAATATGCCATTTGTCGGACCCTCGGCCTTTGCGCATAAAGGCGGGATCCATGTCAGCGCTGTGATCAAAGATGCGGCGACCTATGAGCATATCACACCCGAATCCGTCGGCAACCGCCGGGACGTCCTGCTTTCCGATCTGTCCGGCAGAAGCAACCTGGTATATAAGGCCGAGGAACTCGGTCTTGACCTTGAAAAATTCAAGGATAAGATCCCCGAGATCATTGAAACGCTGAAACGCAAAGAACATGAAGGATATCAGTACGAAGGCGCGGAAGATTCGCTCAAACTGCTGATCAAAAAAGTCACGGGCGAATGGGAAAGCTATTTTACACTTGAAGGCTTTCGTGTATTGGTTGAAAAGGATGATACGGGTGCACCCCGCTCGGAAGCTACGGTCCGGATGATCATAAACAAACATAAGGAACACACCGCGGATGAGGGAAGCGGACCGGTTCATGCCCTGGACCGTGCGCTCCGGAAAGCGCTGGTAAAGTTCTATCCCGAACTCAAACTGCTGCGCCTGGTCGATTATAAAGTGCGTGTGATCAACGGCAAGGACGCTACCGGTGCAAAGGTACGGGTGCTGATCGAATCCGCCTACGGCGATGAACGCATCTATACCGTGGGGGTTTCAAAGAATATCGATGAAGCCAGCTGGGACGCGCTGACCGACAGTGTCAGCTGGTTCCTGCACCGGGTGGATCCGGAGAAGATCAATTCATAATTGACAATTGACAAAGGACCAACCTTCGCCACCAACTACGCTCCGATGCTTCGGAGCTACGTTGGTCAAGAAGGCTACGGTTGGCAAGCAATTGACAATTAGAAGAGCAGGAAATAGAAACATAATGTCTTGATAATGAAGTTGTAAGAGGATTTATATGAAGAAGATAATAGCGGTTTTGCCGGGTGACGGTATCGGTCCCGAAGTGATGCGGGAAGCGCTGAAGGTGCTTGCCCGGATCGAAGAAAAATATAAATGCACATTTATTTATGAACATGCGCTTGCCGGCGGTGCCGCCTGGGATAAACATCAATCGCATCTGCCGCAGGTGACTCTGGATATCTGCAAACGTTCCGATGCCATTCTCTTCGGTTCGGTGGGCGGACCCGTCTCGGAGCAGCACAGCAAAAAATGGGCGGGTGTGGAGGTCAACTCCCTGCTGGGTCTGCGCAAAGCATTCAAACTTTACGCGAATCTGCGTCCCGCCAAACTGTATCCCGCGCTGGCGTCCGCCTCCCCCCTGCGTGCCGATACGGCAGAAAAGGGATTCGATATTCTTGTGGTACGCGAACTCACCGGCGGCATCTATTTCGGTCAGCCGAAAGGCCGCAAGGGATCGGGCGAAGAAGAAGAGGCTTTTGATACCATGGTCTATTCGCGCGGCGAGATACGCCGCATCGCGCATATTGCCTTCAAAGCCGCGCAAACGCGAAATAAAAAAGTCACTTCCATCGATAAGGCCAATGTGCTGACCACCATGGTCTTCTGGCGCGAAGTGGTGGAAGAGGTCGCAAAAGCATATCCCGATGTTGCCTATGAACCGATGTATGTCGATAACGCCGCCCAGCAACTGACGCTCCGACCCTCGCAATTTGATGTGATGCTCTGCGGGAACATGTTTGGCGATATCCTCTCCGACGAAGCCGCAGCCATTACCGGTTCGCTTGGCATGCTGCCGAGTGCCAGCCTGGCGGAAAACGGATTCGGAATGTACGAGCCCGGCGGCGGTTCCGCACCCGATATCGCGGGAAAAGGCATCGCCAATCCCATTGCCCAGATCATGAGCGCAGCCATGATGCTGAAATACAGCTTTAATATGACTGATGCCTACGGTGATATCGCACGCGCCGTCGAAGCCGTACTTAACGAGGGGTACCGCACCGCCGATATCAGACAAGCGGGGTGTAAATTGGTCGGCACGGAAGAGATGGGCGATCTGATCGCCGGAAAGATCTAGTTTAATTACTTCTTACAAGGTCCGTAATTCAAGCTATTTCATATCAAAATATCTTGCTCAAATTAATTTGTCATAATATATTTTTTTCGATTTTATTTGATCTTAAAGAAAAAATCAGGATAAGGAGTTATAAGATGAGTTATTTTAAGATCCTCGGTATCGTATGCGGACTCGCCGCTTTTCTGAAACCATTCTACATGCATCTTCTGCCCTGGGATGAGAACAAGTTCATCGCAAAAGCCTATAAAGAAAAACGACCCAAGTGGATCATTCCGGTCGCCATCCTCGGTCTGGCACTCGTGGGATTTACCTGGTACAAAGAATTGACCACGGATATCCCCTATTCCATGGTCATTACCATCCTCTTTTCCCTGACAGCGGTAAAAGCCATCATGTTCATTTTTGATTATCAGCGTTTTCAGAAATGGGTCGCGGACATGCTGAAGAAAGAAAAAGGCAAAAAGATCATTCTGATCGATATTCTGGTCGGTATCTTCGGTCTTGCCGTGATCGTGGCTTCTCTGCTGGTATATTAGAAATTTAAGAACGAATCAAATTGTCCTTTGTCAATTGTCCTTTGTCAATTGTCTTTGTCAATTGATCTCAATCTTTGTACATCGCTTCGATCTCATCGGCGTATTGTTCCATGATCTTATTGCGCCGGACCTTCATACTTGCCGTCAGTTCGCCGCCTTCTATCGTGAATGGCTGCGGAGCGATGAAAAAATATTTTATCTGTTCGTAACGCGCCAGTCCCTGTTGATTGATCTCAAGTTCTTCTTTGATGAGTTTTTCGACCTCTTTTGAAGCAGCCATATCTTCATAGCTCATAAAATTCAGCGGCGGATCCTGACGTTTGCCCCATTTCTGGATCGTTTCCAGAAAGGGCACCAGGATAACGACCAGATATTTGCGGCGATCACCGATCACGACAGCCTGTTCGATATATTTTGAAGCGGTGACGGCCCTTTCGGCTGCCGCGGGAGCGATATTCTTTCCACCCGAGGTCACGATAAGATCTTTTTTTCTGTCCGTGATTTTCAGGAAACCGTCTTCATCCATGTATCCGACATCCCCGGTATGGAACCAGCCGTCACGATCAATCGCTTCTTCCGTCTCATGGGTATCTTTATAATATCCGAGCATGCGGTTGGGTCCGCGAAGCAATATCTCCCCGTCATCCATGATCTTTGTCTCGACATCGGGTAAGGCACGACCGACCGTGCCGAACTTGATATGCTCATTATTGTTGGAATGTGTTATGGGGCTCATTTCCGTCAGTCCGTAACCTTCCAGAACACGGATACCGGCGGCCGTAAAAAAGGAGCCGACTGTCGCCGAAAGCGGCGCTCCCCCACTGATGCAATTGATCATCTCTCCCCCGAACACGCTTGATATCTTGCCAAAAACCAGTTTTTTAGCCAGTGCATATTTTACGGCAAGCGGTCCGCGCACCGGTTTATTATAGGCCAGATATTTTTCTACCGCTTCCTGTCCGATCCGTTCGGCCCAGTAGAATATTTTTTGTTTTGCCGGCGGACCCGTTACCACCTGGTCAAGGACAACGGCATAGATCTTGTCCAGCAGACGCGGTACGGTACTCATGTAGTGCGGTTTAACCTCTTTCAGGTTTTCCGTTATTTTGGCAATGCTTTCGGCGTAATATATTTCGGCACCGATCCACAGACTGAACAAGGAACCTACCCGTTCGAAACTGTGGCTGAGCGGAAGAAAGGAAAGCCAGCGTTTATCATGCTGTATCCCGACATGTTCCTGCGTCTGCTGAATATTCGCCGCGATATTGAAATGGGAGATCATCACACCTTTCGGCACACCGGACGTTCCGGATGTGTAAATAATGCTCCACAGTTCTTCGGGTGCGATCTTATCCGCGATTTGGCGCATGCTGATATCGGATGACTGCTTTTCAATGTCGCCTTTTTCAAGCAATTCATCAAAACCCAGGATCCAGTTATCGTCAAACCTCTCATTGTTCATCACAACGAGGTATTCGAGGGATTTCAGCACGCTTTTCATGGGAATGATCTTCAGTGCCTGTTCTTTGTTGCTGACGATCACCACTTTACAACCCGAGTGATTGATTATGTATTTGATCTGAGCGGGTATCGATGTCTGATAGATCGGAACGGATACCATATTGAAATGCGCGCATGCCCAATCGGTCATCCCCCATTCGGGTCGATTTTCCGAAAGAATACCGATCCTGTCTTTCTCTTTGCACCCGAGCGCGCGCAGACCGAATCCGAGACGCTCAAAGGTTTCTAGGACCTGACAGTAGGTGAAACTTTTCCATTCACCGTCTTCCTTGTAATTATACAACTTGCGGTCCGGACCGCGCAGATAGGCATCGGCAAAAATATCCGGTAACGTCTTAATGTAATTGATAGAGTACTTCATATCATTCTCCTGTGTGTTCCATTATATACTACAATGAAAGTCAGTGAAAGTAAAGGAAAATATGCATGTCTTAAGGCAGACCGTAATTCACGTGTCTTCTTTGTATTCACTAAAAGAGTCTTTTTTGACATGTTCTTTGATCACGAAGCGTCGCTTATTTCCAGTTAAAAATATCTTCGCTGAATTTCATCTGCAGTGTAATAAAGAAATTATTGAACGTGTAATCGCGTGATGAGAAATCGGGATCTTCAAAGTTAAGGAAAGCATAACCGAGACCCAACTGAAGGTTCTTCATTAAAAGATATCCAAGTTCGACCGATGCGCCGATCTTTGATTCGTTGAGGGGCTGCAGCCTTATGTATCTGACATCCGCGGCAGTGTACCATCTGAGGCTCAGATCATATTCCATACGCAGAGCAAGAAAATCGGTCGTGGTCCTGTCATCAAAAAGTCCGATCTCCTCATCCGCAACGACGCGTCTGGCCAGGCGCACACCAATTTCAAGGCGCTCCGCCGGCTGCCAGTAATGATGTGATGATAAGATAAAACGTTCGGCACGTATCTGCGGACGGACATGCGTGTTCTCGTCGACCAGATAGGCGATCTTGACAAGACTGTTGAAGTAATCACTGCGTTCCGGCCGGTAAGCAAGTCCGAACTGATGATCGCTTTTTATCACATGGTCGTTCTCTCCGTCATGGTAGGCGGTCTTGGAGTGGACCGACTTTGCGATCACGGTCAGACCCTGCGCGATCCGGAAATCGGTAGCGAACATATAATTGAAACGCCGCGAGGAACTGTTGCTGCGGACTTCCCATTTCCCGCTGGTTTTCCACGGGATTTCCGGCAGATATTCAAATGCTACCGATAACGCCTGGTTTTCCGGCGTGGGTATTTCAAAATGGTCCGAGGTGGAGACGTTCTCGTAGGCAAAGTTGAAGGTCAGGTCCTTCGTGACCGCCCACTTATTCTTGAGTCCGATGCTTGCACGGTTCCTGCTTTCACCCACTGCCCCGCCGATCTCGTATTTACCGGTCAGCTGTGTGTTTTCCGTGACTTTGGAATCCAGTCCGAAAACGATCTGATTCCCGGAATTTTCTCCTTCAAGACGGCGATACTTGGCAAATATACCGAGTTTTTCGCTGATCGCGTAGTTCAGACCGATAGCCGTATGGGTCGGTTTGGACTGATCATTGCTCTCCAGGTTCTGGTCGCGTTCTACGATGGCCGATATTTTATTTGTGATCTTGTATGAAAGATTGGCACGGATCAATCGGGAATGACGCTCACTTGTCGTATCGGCAGCGGTCTGGCGGATGCGCAGCGCATCTTCATACCCCACCTTCAGTTCCGCCCGTGTACCGAATGTCCGCTGATAGGCCAGATTGAAGACTTCCGCAGAATTCTCATTGACGGTCCCGGTCTTATTCTGATGACGGTAGTATTCGGAACTCAACTTTCCGGTCTTGTCATTTCCAAGCACTCCCTTAAATCCGTATTTTTGGGAACCGGTTTCATTTGAACTGCCGCTTTGTGAGGGATTGACAAAGGAGGAGTCAACATTCCGGTAGTATCCACGAATGTTCAGGAATGTTGAAGGCGCGAACAGTACTTCGGCCTTATACGCATTGCCGGATACGTCATCGCCGATCCTCTGCGGATCCAGGGATCCCGCAAACTCGCCTTTCATGGAGAGCCACTTGAAGAGCGGTAAACTGGCATCGACACCGTAGAGGATATAATGGGATGCTGACCGTTCTTCCATAACGGCCGTTGCTCCGAACTTCATCCTGTTAAAGACGGTCCCTTCATAGCGGGCGCCGGCTATTCCGGTCTCCCTCTTCCCTGTCTTGTGTTCATAAGCGACCACGATCGTGACCGGATTCCCGTCGCCGTCCACGCTCGGGACCGGTTGTTTGAACATGATCGATCCGTCGTTGTAATTGATGCTGTAATCCTGATAACGGATCTGCTCCACCGACTTCAGGATCACCTCGGGATGATAGCGGTCCCGGGTCTGTATAAGCAGTTTATCGGAATATTCCGTTACATTGCTCTCGGAGAGATAATAATACCCCGATACACCTTCGCCGCGGATCTCATCCAACTGCATTTCGCGGTCGGTAAGTGTTGCAAAGGCTGTAAGGGAATGCGATTTGTAGTTCAATCTGCTTACCAGTCCGTTAAAGCTACGGTTATATGCCGTAAATTCCGTCCGGTCCAGACCGGTATTAAAGTCGCCGAAAATGACCGATGACTCGTTACGTTCCAGTTTGATAAAGAGCGGCGACTGACTTTGTGCGTCGTATTCGAGCGTGCTGGCGTCCCCGTAGACGGGATATTGTTCGGAAGGATCAATGTCCCGGAAGAACTGATCCCTGTAGTTCCGGCGCGAATCATAAGATGCGGTCAGACGGTATTTATTAAGGAGGTTCCCTTTTGCATAAAAGGCTATCCGTCCACCGTACATGAATTGTTCGCCAAAGACAGAACCCGTGTTCCGACGCCATTCTTCGGTATCGGGTTCGTTGCTGTCATCCGGGAAGGGCTGATAATTTGATGCGCCGCCACTGACGGAACCGACCAGGATAAAAGCTTCCTGAGGGGTGACAAAACGTACCGGGAACTGGAAATATTCGCCCGATACCGCTATTTCGAGGATCGCGCGCGCGGCTTCTTTATGTGCCCGGAGCTGCAGTTCAAGCACACCATCACGCACCGGCACCTGGGTACCGAAGGAAATGCTGTCGATATCGGCAGTAGTAATGCTGCCGTGCGTGATCTTTACGGTCGCGACCTTTACATTGGATATCTTATATCCCCACGCATCCCTGATCTCAAAAGCGACGGATTTCTCTTCCGTGCCGTTCGCCTGCAGTTCTATCGCATCCTGATAGGGCAGCAATTCTTTCGGGGGGCCGATCACGTGAATGTTCCGTTCCGCCGCAAAAAGTCGGTTGCCGGCTCCGATCGATTCAACGCGCAGCGAGACGGGACCGCTGGGCGCCGCGATGTTGAGGAAGTCGTAGATACCGTCAATTCGGATCTCACCCTGCGCGACGGGTTCGTTATTCAGGAATAATGTCGCATTTGAGGAAGGTTTACCCATCACGGTAACGGCAATGCGGTTCAGATGTGATACCGCATTTTCTTCCGGACTCAGAATAAGTGCCTGAGAGAACAGGCTTGTCATCCCTAAAGCAAGGATGATAATAGTCCGGTAAATATGTGCCATGATCCGTTTCAAGGCTTTGTTTTCCTCAAGGTTGTTCTTTTATTCCGAACACTCTGTGTCTCAATTTTCTCTTTGAGCGAATCGTTCAGTATGATCGGATCGGTATTCGTACTCTGAACAAAATCGGGACTGACGACGATCTCGATCCTGCGGTTCAATGCACGTCCCGCAGCACTGCGGTTATCCGCAATGGGAAAATCGGGACCATGTCCGATTGCATGTATGCGATCGGAAGCAATACCATGTTCGCTCATCAGATAATCCCTTGCGGCTTCAGCGCGACTCAGGGATAATGCTTTATTTCTCTCATAGGTACCTGTACTGTCCGTAAAACCTTCGATGTAAACGATCATACAATCCTGCCAATTCAGAAATTCCCCTACTCTTTTCAGTGCTTTGACGGCAGCGGGCTTCAGTACCGCTGATCCGAGGTCGAACAGGGCACCCTGCAGGTCGATCTTAAAGAGCACTTCCTCGACCTGTGTAGGGATCCGGTTTACCAATGCCGGTGTTTGCATCTTCCTGCCGTCGGGTGTTTCATATTCGAGTACGGCATTCAGTTCACTCAATGATCCGATCCGGCGATGATCCAGCGGAACAATACGGAGATCCAGGCGATGCTCCGCGGAGCTTACCCAATCACCCAAAGTCCACTCCACATGATCGTTATCAATTTGCTTTCCTTGTATCTGCCGGCCATTCCATTCGGCAGCAAGCGCATCCGAACGGAAGCCGTCCGGTATGCCAAGGATATAACGTACATTTTTCAGAGCGATCGCTCCCGAATAGCGGATATCCACACGAAACGGAAGATCCTCTCCATAGGGTTCGAGCGATTTCTGCGTATAGAAGTTCATCTCCACACGGCGATTGGCGTCGCGACCTGCAACGGTCATATTGGAAGCAACAGGCTTCGTTTCACCCAAACCGGTCGCGCTGATACGTTCCGCTTTAATTCCGTTCTCCAGCATGTATTTTCTGACCGTTTCCGCACGTGCAATGGAAAGTTGCATATTGTCCCTGAATGTTCCTCCGGCCTTCAGAGGCACATTGTCCGTATGTCCGATGATCTCAACAAAAAGGTGATCCTGCCATTTCAGGAATTCGATGATCTCATCGATAATGCACTCATCCCGGTGCGTCGGGGTGGCGCTGCCCAATGAGAATTCGAGTTTCAATGACAAATTCATAGGCCGGTATACCAGCATACGCATTGCCGGGATCACTGCCGACTGATCAATGTGCAGCCATGCGGTGTCGCTTTGTTCGGAAAGCGTTTTTTTCGTTTCGGGTATTTTATCCGCTCCGTCTTCACTTTCGAGAACAAAATTCGCTTTGGCTATGCCGCTGGGCGTCATCCGTACAAGTCTTGATCCGGTATCGCCGAGAAAATCGGAGGATGACAGCTTAACATCGGAACCTTCCGGCAACGTACTGCGGTTGATGCGCAGTACATGACTGCCCGAACGGACATTCGGAATGGAGTATTTGCCGTATTCGTCGGTTGTAACACGTATACCTTCTTCGGTGATGATCTCAACGCCCTTGACGGTCGGCTCGTTTTGATCATGCATATTATTGCCGTTCAGATCATAAAAGACCTTACCGAAAATGAACCCGCGTTCATGCAGCATGCCCGGTTTGAGAATGACTTCGGCACTTGCTTCATTGGAGCTTATACGATAATTGTCCGGCGTGCTGCCTTCCGCGAATGCGCGGTTGACATTCTCGCCAAATCGACTTTCCAGTCCAGCGATCACACGGTATTTCAATTCGCGGGATGCGCCGGCTTGCAAGGTATCGGGAAGGGTCCAGGTCAGGACCTGTCTGCTGCCGGACATTTCGACCGAGGGATCGTCAATGGTCTTTCCGTTCCATACGCTGCGGCCTTCGCGGTAGCGGAATCCGGGCGGAAGGATATCGGTAATAACAAGTTCGTTCAGACTCAGATCGCTGCTGCGGTTTTCGAGCGTTACGCTGTATCCGACTATATCGCCGGTCTCGATCACGCGCCGGTTGACCGTCTTTTTCACGGCCAGGAAGGGCGACATCAGCTGTGTTGCCGCATCCGAGCGGGGGTCATCGGACGTAGATACCGTATCGTTCGGGGTATGCACCATCGCCGTGTTGGTGATCGTCAGCGTTTCGGACGCAAGGTCCTGCTTCACTCTGACCCTGAAGAGGATCGAATCGATCCGGGCCGCAGGCATGCCTTCACGGTAGAAACGCAGTTCGTGCGATATCGGATCATAGGCGTCGAAGATGAGATCGGAAGCATGTTCGGGTGAGATATTTACCCATTCCAGTTCGGCAGGAAGCGGATCAACAATGCGTATCGTGTCGCTGAGCGTTTGCTCCAGAGTACCGTAATGGATCCTGTACGTGAGCGTATCACCGCTCAATGCACGCGACTTGTCAACCGTCTTGTAGGTCTGCAAGGTGACTTGCTGTAGCATAATGTTCGCGTTAAGGACATACTGCCCGGGAGAACTGATCGTGATAAACCGTGATCCTGTCCGGTAAAGCCTTAATACCTCCGGTGGTGTTTGCACCTTGTACGTTCCCAGTTCAAGACCACTGAAAGACCAGAAGCCGCTGCTGTCGGTATAACTTGTATCGGTGTATGTCGCAGTAAGTGTACGCTTTGAGAACGAGGATGTATCCAACTCCGTAATGATCACGGGAATATCGGATTCCCGGATCGGCTGACCGGTATTTGCATCAACGATACGGCCGGAAAGCACAGATCTCAGAGGTATAAAGGGTGTTTCTCCACTGCCCGGAGTCACTTCAACGGTGTAGGTAATGGTCTGTATGGTACCAAACTCATCATAGAACTGAATGATGATGGTGTATTCACCTGCTGTATAAACCGGGATCGCATATTGTCCGTCCGCACCGGTGGTATCGGTACCGATCGTTTCATCACCCTGTACGATGATAACAACGGCATTATCGACCGGATTATTGTCCGTATCGGTTACAATGCCGGAAACAACGAGGGTAAAGAATACAACGGTGGTTGAATCACTCACATACGCGCCGGAATCATCCTGCATTTGTGCTTTGACCGTTACGGGCAGGTATTGTTTATCGATCCTGGAGGAGCGTAACTGTACGGATGCGATGCCGCTAAGCGTCGTGACTGTGTTATTACCCGTGAAGGTTCCATGCGTGGCGGAGAATACTATGGGTGTGCCGTCGGGAAGCGGCTGTCCGGATGCGTCTGTCAGGGTTGCGGTCAGGGTTGTAAAACTCTCACCGTTCCCAAAAATGCTGTCGGGATCCGCCGTTATGCTCATATCAAGCGATCGGACGCTCGTGGATGTAATATTCGAACGTACGCTGCCTTCCTGAGCATGGATCCATGCGCTGTTGTGCAGTTCATGGATACCCGTCAAGGTTGGTTTGACCCGTGTCAGAATGGTCAGAACAGAGTCGGTACCGGGATAGAAGTCGCCGATATTCCAGTTCACTGCATGCTGCGCGGCATGGTAACTGTAGGTAGCGGAAGCAGTGATGAATTCGATTTCCGCCGGGAGCGTATCGCTTACGGTGGTCTGCGTGGCAATGGCATTGCCGTTGTTCGCGATATCAATGCGATACAGCAGCGTATCGCCGGGATACGCCGTGTCATCGGTCGATTTGCCGATACTCAGAACGGGTGCCGATGCTACGGTAACATCAACAGATGCGCTTTCCGTAACACCTTCTTCACAGAAGATCGAAGCGCTGTTGGTGATAACCTTTCCATTTGTAAGCGGGGTTTTCAGGCGGACGACCAGTTCCACGGAATCGGACGAAGCCATATTCGCGGACAGTGTACCGATATACCAGCTTACCACGCTTTCGGCGGGATCGTACGCGGAGGATCCGGTCGAGCTCACATACTCGATATCACCGGACAGCGTATCGAGGATCATGACCTCCGTAGCTGTCCCGTTGCCGCTGTTGCGGTATGTGATGGTATAGGTCAGTTCGTCACCGGGTTCAAGCAGCGCACTTTCAGCGGTTTTTCCGATCGTGAGGACGGGTTCCGCGATTGCTTCCGTGATCAGGGTGGTCGCTTCGGCCGAAACGTTGATCCCTTCCGTATTCGTAAGGGATGCCGTATTGGTCACATTCATTCCGGCTGCCGCACTGCTGCGTATCACCGCTTTAACGGTGTGTTCCAGGCGTTCGCCGGGAGAAAGCAGACCAATGTTCCAACTGATGATACCGGAGGCATAGTTTGCATTTCCCGATGCGCTGACGAATTCCGTCTTATCGGACAGATTATCGTAGAGCACGGTTCCGTTCGTGGGCGCATTGCCGGCATTGTGCAGACGTATCGTGTAGTTCAGAGTGTCGCCGGAGGACGCCGTGGCGCGATCGACCTGTTTATCCAGTTCCGGATCGGGCATGGACCCTATGTGAATGACGACCGGTTGAGATTTACCGCTCACAAATTCGGGTGTTTCATAAGCGGCGACGTTTTCAATGGTACTTCCCGATAAAACACCGGGCGCGACAAGAGCGGTCAAACGTATGCCGTCTGCCGCACCCGGTTGTATTTCTGGGAGGTTCCATGAAAGGCTTTGTCCGTTCACCGTCGCGGGCGGTTCGGACGCATAGTAAATAAGGTCATCGGACAGGGTGTCCGTGACCGTAAGAGAGGAAGCGGCGAGATTGCCGGAATTAAAGAGTGAAATATCGTAGACGACCGTATCCGAAGGCAGGAAAACGGTCTTCTCCACGCTCTTCGAGATGGTCAGGGCATATCCCTGTCCCACGGTCGTGATCACCGGCGGACTTTGTACGGAAAAGAGGTATCCGCCCGCATCGCGGTATTCCGCGAACGCGACGTTCTCGATCTCCGTTCCCGCGGGTGTCTGCGCAAATAAGTGCACACACATCGAAAGGATCCAAAGAATGCCCGTAAATATTTTACTCGTTCTGTTCATCCGCTGCTTCATCCCGTTAACGCTTTTTAAATGACTGTAATACAAATAAGTCATTATTGATCAATGGGCTGAAAGATCAATACTTTCCGTTCAGCCCTGCGTTCATTTTCCGGATCAGTTAATGGTTACTTCAAAAGAAACCGTTGTTGATCCGCCGGGTCCAAGTTGCGGAAGTGTAAAAACGACCGAATTTCCGGACTTTGACGCACCATCACCGTCAGACGCATCGGTCTTTGCAGCAGCACCTATCTTCATGCTTCCCGGGACATATGTCGTATTTTCCGGGATCTGATCGCTGATCACAACCGTTGTTGCAGCACCGCTGCCGCTGTTCAATGCGGTCACTGAATAGGTCAGGGTCGTTCCCGGAGGCTGATTCCCGGTCGGCGAAACGGTCTTCGACAGCGAAAGCGCGGGTGCGGTGACCGTCACGGTCGCCTCACCGAAATCGGATACGCTGGGATCACCGGCGGATGTTGCTGTCATGCGCATTACATCGACAAACCCGTCACTGGTTCCCGGAGGAATGGTCGCTACGGCGATAACGTGATCCACCTCGCCCTGTGCCATCACACCAAAATCGATCTTACCGTCACCGTTGGTATCTTCCAGCAGCGCATCGCCGTTGTTCAGAATGCCGTCGCCGTTATGGTCATACCAGAACTGCCAGCTGGTCAGCGAACTGGTATATGTGATATTGATCACATCCGGTCCGTTCCCGCTGTTGGTTACGGTCATTGCATAATAGACCACATCACCCGGGTTCCCGACAAGGGATTTGTTGGGACCGACCGTTACGGAGTACAATTGTGCAACTGTCAGCGTCGCGCCGCCCGCTGCGGCGGAAACCGGTGATTGCGGCGTATCTTCCGCATTATTGTAAGTAACCGTTGCAGAAGTGGGGATCACGGTTCCAACCGGCACGTTATCATTAACGACCACCTGGAAATAAAGATAACCGGATTCTCCCGGAGGGGCATCTCCCCAGGTAAATGTCACTGAATTGGCATTGGAAACATTGTAATCGGCAGCATCGGCATCGCCTGCATCGGTCTGCGGCTGATCCATGATCATCAAGCTTCCCGGAACATAGGTGGTGTTATTGGCAATGGGACTGACAATAACGACATTCTTTGCCGTTGCGGTACCGTTGTTCTCGCCATAGATGGAATACGTGACAATATCACCCGGTTTGGGGTTCTGATTGTCCGCCGTCATGGTCACTTGCAGGACAGAGGTACTGATCGTTGTGATAATGACTGCGTCATCGGATACCGCGTTATTAAAACGCGAGGTTGCCGTGACGGTGGTTGTCTCATAGGATTCGTCCGGTCCGCTGATGTTCGTGACCAGGACCACCAGGGCATAACTGGCGTCCGCGGCCAGTTCCGTGGTTGCCGTCACAATGACCTCACCGGGATCAACGACGCCGTTCCCGTTGGCATCGTGATAGATCGCCACCTCGTTCACACCGCCGGTCTCCACGGTCACCTTCGAAAGATCGAAGGTATCGGGTCCGTTCCCGGTATTGGTCACGGTAAGTGAGATCGTAACCGATTCGCCGCCGAGCACATTGGCTGTGTTCATGGACGGACTGATGTCCACACCCGCGACCTGAGACACAATGGTCGTCACGGTGTTCGATGTGACGCTGGGCAAAGCGTTGCCGTTTGCGTCACGGTAGTTGCCGGTGGCAAAATTGGTAATTGCCGTACCGGCGGGTGTCCCTGCGGCAAATGCCGGCGATACCGCCAGGCATAGCACAAGGACCGCGATCAACAACATTTTGTTCCTCATGTTGGAACCTCCTTTAGTTATTGTTTTCTTTTGTTGTTTTCTTTGTTGTTTGTTTATTTGACCTTTAATTCAAATTCCAAAATACTTTTTTCTCCGGGGGCAAGGTTCCGCTTGATCTCCCAACGAATATGGGTGACCATCTCGGCCGTTGCTTCCCGCGTGATCATATTCCCCTCGGCATCCTGTATCGTATAGGTGGGCGGCCAGGATTGATAGGTATAACCGCTGTTAATGGAAAATACGAGCTGCGCGTCTTTCCCGGACGCGGACAAGGGGACATAGACCGTCCCGGCCGGAACGGGGTTTGTCACAACCGGTTCCGTCATTACTCCGTCCCCCTTATTTTCTGCAGTGATCTCATAACGGATCACATCTCCGGGCCGGTATGCTATTGCAACGCGACCTGCCTCTTCGGCGCTTGTCATATTGACTTTTCGGTCCGCTACCGTCAATTCAAGCCGGGGCGTTCCCTGTGCCCAGAGCAGGACGGTCAGCGTAGAGGCTGTAATGATGAATAACAATTTTTTGAGCTTCATAATATCTCTCCTTTTTTATATTTATTTTACGGTAACTTTAAATGAAACCGATCCGCTTCCCCCCGGCGGTAACACGGCTGTTCTCTGAAAGGACAAATTCGTGACCGGCGGCGTCGGATCCGTATCGTAGCTGATACCGCCGTCATGACTGTAGGTGATGATGGTGCCATCGCCCTCTGCCGATCCGTTTACGTACAGCGTATTTGAAGGTATGTTTTCCAGAATGAATACCGCCGTGGCATCGCCGTTGCCCGTATTTCCGTAACTTACCGTGTAGGTTATGGTATCTCCCGGAGCCGCCGAAGTTTTATCGGTCGATTTGGAAAGCACAAGAGCGGGTCCCGAAATCGACACAACAGCCGTGGGACCGGTATTCATCAGAGCGAAATTATCTCCGTTAATGGTCACATAATTCGCGTAATCTTCTCCTGAAAGAGCCGCTTTGGCGGTAAAGGTCAGACTTATACTTCCGGAAACGGGTACGTTCCAGCTTCCCTGCCAGGTCAGCTGGTTCCCGCTGATGTTCGGGTCGGCCGTTGTCAGTCCGCCGGTCGAACCGCTGACATAGCTGAAACCGTCCGGCAGCAGATCAACGATCGTCGATAGATTTCCGGGGTTATTCCCCGTGTTCGAGATCGTAATGGTATAGGACACGTTGGACCCGCTTGGCACGAGCGGATCGGGGGTTGTTTTTACGACCGATATCTCAGGTGCCTGAATTTCAAAGCTGTCATAACTGTTGTATGTACCGGGGTTCCGCGGGTCTTCTACAAGAATGGTATAGATATCTGGCGGTACCGTCGGACCGATGGACCAGAGCGGATAGTTCGAAAAAACACCGGATGCAGAGGTGGTCAGAACCCCGCTCCAGATAAGAGAATGCCCGCTATTTATGATGCGGATATTACGCTGTCCGCCGTTATAATAAATTGACGTAGACGCCGGCCAACCCGCTCCCGAGACGGTCAATACCTCGTTCCTGTACCATATACCGGCATTACTGATAGGAGACGGATCGCGGGTATCGTAGATCGTCCCGTAGGATTCCGGCAATGTGGGTGTAACATTCACCACAACAGCAAGCGCCTCATCGAAACTGTTTGTATTACCGGTAACATCCCGTACCGTATTTGCGTCCTCATTGGTATTGGATGCAAATGCCATTGCAAATGTACCCGTATAATATACATTCCTGGGAAAAGAACTTATCTGTAACGTGCTGTAAGGTATCTGTATATCCAGATACGTACCATTGGGATAGATCGGGGACGGAGACGCCGTAACACGGACATAACCGGCAGCCAGCGGACCGACAAGCGTGAAGTACGGAGTTGCATCCGGAGTATTGTCGGGATAAGGTGTGGTATTGGGATAACTCCAGAGCCGGTTACTTTTTCCACCGAGCATCACCAGCCAGTCAAGATATCCGTCCAGATTCGCGTCCAATGCAATCATCCATGCAAATGGTCTTAGATTGGTTGGACTCTGCAAGGGTGAGCTGCTTAAATACATTCGAAAATACAGACTGGTGGGTGTCGAATAATAATATCCCGCGGAACCGTTAGCGTCGGTGACAAAATCGATCCCCGCGGGACCGTCACCGCTTGCATCCTCAATTGAAGCCCAATCGTTGGACAGCAGTGATATCCACTGGCTGTTCAGCGGCCATGCTTCCTGTGCATGCATGAATACGGGGAGTAAAAGGAAAATAATCGCCGTAAGTAAGCAAAAAGATCGTGATATAACAATCCCTTTATGGAAAAATGTAATACTACGACGATTCAGAATAATTTCTCCATTCTTGTGTCTTCATTATATTATATGAATTTTACATTTAATTAACAATATATTAATTATTATTTGACTTTTTTTAAGGTTTGGATCGGTGATGTTCCCGGGTTCCAATAACATATTTCTTTGGCGGGAGATTTTTTATAACAATTTGGACGTCCGCACATACTTCCCGGCTCTGTTTATTTAATGTTCAAAAAGGGAAATGTATTTATTCAAAAAATAATGTTCTCCATAAAAAATTCTTGCTCCTTTGCCCATTTTTATTATTATATTATTATAATTTTTGTACAATGATGTCTACGAAGGAATATGGAGCCTTCCATGTCACGGGTCCTAAACGGATATTCTGAGCTTCCTTCAAGCGATACGGCAAAGCGAATTTGCAAATTTTCTTCACCTGACAATAATCTCTCTTTACACACTTCCAATAATGATCTTTCCGTTGAAGAAAAGGATACGGCGGGGTTTTTAATAATTTTAAACACATACAGGAGGTTTGTATGAAAAGATCGTTCGGATGTATACTCATTGCGTTTTTCATTTTTAGCGTAATGCTTCCGGCACAAAGCATTTCGGAACTGGAACGCAAAGCAAATGCAGGTGATGCCAACGCACAGCTCGAACTTGGTATTAGTCTTTATGATGGGAAAGGTGTCGCAAAAAATGCCGCTGTCGCCAAAACATGGATCGAGAAAGCCGCAAAACAAGGACTGGCGCATGCGGAATATATCATGGGGTATTTTTATCGCTACGGCGAGGACCTGCCTCACGACAATGCCCTTGCCGTCGAATGGTATCGGCGGGCTGCTATGAAAGGACACGCTCAGGCGCAGGGAGAACTTGCTTTTATGTACTATATGGGAAGCGGAGTTGAACAAAGTTATGAGAATTCCGTATACTGGTACCAGAAAAGTGCTGAAGCCGGGGAAGATTTTGCGCAGCATTCACTGGGCTATCTGTACATGAAGGGCCTTGGAGTCGAAGAGAATCTTCAAAAAGCCATCTTCTGGTTTCGGAAAAGTGTTGCACAGGGATATGAATCTTCCAAGCACCATCTTTTTGGACTCCTTTACGATGGATATGATGGTCCGGAAGCGTATCCCGAAGCCTTCCGGTTGCTGAACGAACTTTTGCAAAAAGACAGCGATAATGATGAGTATATGTATAAAATGGCGACGATGTACTATGATGGAATGGGTGTAAAACAAGATTTCAAAGAAGCCTTTCTCTGGATGCAGAAAAGTGCCGAGGCTGATAATACTGATGCCCAATACGAACTTGCACGTATGTATTTCATTGGGATCGGCGTTGAACCGGATTCACTAATGGGCAACTACTGGTACGAAATATGGGAAGAGAACGAATATTATAACTACTGGTCATGGTAGAACAATAATTTCCGTCGTTAGTGTAAATTTTCTTCTGTAAAAAGGCTCAAGGTTTTCCGATATTTAATTATATATCGTTAAACAAAGAAAGGAAAAACGATGAGCCTGAGCATTAATCCTTCTCCGGCTTACAGTTGCGCAACGAAGCGCCGGCGGAGTGGAACGAAGGGGTGAACGATAAACGATAAACGATAAACGATAAACGATGGTGGAAAAACCTATTAATTAATGCAAGTTAATTTATCATTTATAGTTTATCGTTTAATTGTAATGCGTCCACATCCTGATCACTTTCACGATCTTCTTCTCTTCATAAACCTGATAGACCAACCGATGTTGAATATTGATTCTTCTGGAAAATGCTCCCGCCAGTTCACCGAGTAATATTTCATAAGAGGGTGGATTTTGAAACGGATCTTTCTTGATAATTTCCAATAATTCTTCAATCTTCAGCTTAAATACGGCTGAAGCAGCCTTTTTCGCATCCCTTTGAGCTTGTTTTGTGTAAACGAGCTTGTACATGCTCACCATTCAAGTTCCGTATCAAGTTCTTCGGGATCTTCTTTCATTCCCTCAATGATGGATTCCCGCATACCCGGTATGGACGTCAGATACAGGGTTTCCTCCATCGCCCGCCAATCATCATGAGAAATAAGCACGGCAGAATTATTTTTTGCGGTAATATAGACAGGTTCATGCTCCTCCTGCACCTGATCAATGAGTTTATACAATTCTTTTCTGGCGTTCGTCACGTTTATTGTCTTCATTTTTTATACTCCCGTACGGGTTTGCGTACGCTTCAATATAAGATAATCTCTATTACATTTCAATAATAAAATAAATTTGTTCATTAAAATGTGATATTCATCACAACATAGCTCATCAATCATCCTTCATCCAGCCTATGCCAAGGCTTACATCTACGCTACGACACGTCGGAGCTACGATGCACAGAGCGGCGGCCGGCAGGCGTTCATTGTTTAAAGTTTAATTGTCCTTTGTCCTTTGTCCTTTGTTAATTGTTAATTGTCCTTTGTCCCTTCTTAATCTTTGCCTTTTGATTTAATTTTTCGTAAAATCTTTTTTTGAATTATTATACGGGGAAAATATGCAGCAATATCTCGATATGGTCCGTTATGTTCTTGAAAACGGTGTCCGTAAAAGCAACCGGACCGGTGTTTCGACAATATCATCTTTTGCCTATTTTTACAGGGTGGACCTTGCCAAGGGCTATCCCCTGCTCACGACGAAGCAGATGTATTTTAAGTCCATGCTGCATGAACTGCTCTGGTATCTCAGCGGCGAAGAACATATCCGTTCATTACGCGAAAAAACAAAGATCTGGGACGCCTGGGCCGATGAAGAAGGTAAACTTGAAACGGCATACGGACGCTTCTGGCGGCGTTTCCCCGTACCCGAGACGGGACATCTTCCGGGTGAGAACTGGGAAACCCAATGGACCCATCGCGATCCCGTGAGCGGGACCCCGGTATTCGATCAGATCCGCTTCGTCATTGATACGCTGAAAGAGATCAGGATCGATCCCGAAACCCCCAATCTGCGCAGGATGGTCGTCTCCGCCTGGCATCCCGGCAATGCCGCCGAGAGCAAACTCCCGCCCTGCCACTATACTTTTTGTTTCAATGTCAGTGGCAATAAGCTGAACTGTCACCTGACCCAGCGTTCCGGCGATATCGCACTTGGCATTCCCTTCAATCTGGCCTGTTATTCCCTGCTGACCCTCATTCTGGCCCAGGAATGCGGCTACGCGCCCGGTGAATTCGCCCATACGATCATTGACGCGCACATTTATGAAAACCATATTGATGGATTGAAAGAACAGCTCACACGCACACCGGGTCCCCTGCCGACAATGAAAATTGCAAAAAAACCGATATTTGAACTGACCTTTGAAGATTTTGAATTAAGAGATTATGAAGCGGCACCGAAAATTAAATTTGGTGTGGCGGTTTGATAAGATGCACTGGGCACTGAGCACTGGGCGCGGGGAACTGAGCACTGGGCAATGAGCGCTGGGTGATGAGCACTGAGCGCTGAGCGCGGGGCGCTGAGAAGATGATATGAAGATGAGAAGCTAAGAGGTTAGGAAGATTAGTCAAAGGGAATGAATATTTTCATACTCTTCGTAAACTAAACTTCTAAACTTCTCAACTTCTAAACTTCTTAACACTGAGCTTTGAAGCATTTGAAATGAATTGAACCAATTATTAACCATATGAGTAATTGAAATGAACAAACAACCCATCATCATCATCGTCGGCATGACCAAGGACCGTGTCATCGGCAAGGGGAACGAACTTCCCTGGCATATTTCAGAGGATCTGAAGCATTTCAAGCGGCAAACGGATGGGAATACGGTCATTATGGGACATAACACGTATTTATCGTTACAGCGTCCTTCCCTCCCCAACCGTAACAATATCGTGATCTCGCCAAACCTGGAAAGCAACGAACATATCATGGTTTTCCGGACACTGGACGCCGCGCTTGAAAAAGGACAAAAACTCGGGAGACCCATCTTTATCATGGGCGGTGCATACACCTACGAACATGCCCTTCCCTATGCCGATTATCTCTATATTTCATGGATAAAAAAAGACTATGAAGGAGATGTTTATTTTCCTATATTCGACCTTGATCATTGGACTAAAGAATCGTCGGAAGAATTTGACGAATTTGTCTTTGTAACATATAAACGAAGCTAATTGGGAGTTATCAGTCATGGAGTCTACTTTTTATCAGAAGCTGGGTATCCAGGAGGAGAACAGCGGTTGTTCGACCGGTCAATCCTGGATCACCTCAAAAAAAACCAAGGTGCTCGATATCACCTCACCCATTGACGGAAAACATATCGCCAGTGTACATACCGCTTCGCACGATGACTATGTGGAAGTGAAAAAACAGGCACTCCGTGCCTTCGAAATATGGCGCAATATACCCGCTCCCAAACGCGGCGAGATCGTCCGGCAGATCGGACTCAAACTCCGTGAACACAAGGAAGATCTTGGCAGGCTGGTCACGCTGGAAATGGGAAAATCCCTTCAGGAAGGCTACGGCGAGGTCCAGGAAATGATAGATATCTGCGATTTTGCGGTTGGTCTTTCCCGACAGCTCTACGGCTTTACCATGCATTCCGAGCGCCCGGAACACCGTATGTACGATCAATATCATCCCATTGGTATCGTTGGGATCGTTTCCGCGTTCAACTTTCCCGTTGCCGTCTATGCATGGAACGCCATGCTTGCAGCGGTCTGCGGAGATGTCTGTATCTGGAAACCCTCATCCAAGGTACCCTTATGCGCGATCGCCACGCAAAAGATCATCAGCAAGGTCCTGAAAGAGAACAAATTGCCCGAAGGCATCTTTAATCTTGTCGTCGGCAGCGGACGGGATGTGGGAGAAGCCATGCTGGAAGACAAGGATGTCGGATTGATCTCCATTACGGGTTCGACCCGCGTCGGCCGTCATGCCAACGAAGTGGTTTCCCGCCGCTTTGGCAAGGTCATCTGCGAACTGGGCGGAAACAATGCGATCATCGTTACCCCAAATGCGGATCTGCAGTTAGCCATCCCGGCCATTGTCTTCGGTGCGGTCGGTACCGCAGGACAGCGCTGTACATCCACGCGCCGCGTCATCATTCATGAAGACATCTATGAAAATGTTAAAAAATCTCTGCTCAAAGCCTATCGTTCGCTCAAAATAGGATCACCCCTGGATGAGAAGAATCATGTCGGACCGCTTATTGATAACGGAGCGGTCAAGGATTTCAAAGAAGCCATACATCAGGCCAAAGAATCCGGTGGAAATGTGATCTGCGGCGGTCAGGTGTTATCCGGAAAAGGCTATACATCAGGCAATTACGTAAAGCCCTGCATTGTTGAGGCCGATAACGGCATGCCGATCGTCCAGGAAGAGACCTTCGCGCCCATCCTTTATCTTGTGAAATACAGCGGAGATGTCGAGAATGCCATTTTCATTCAGAACGACGTCAAACAGGGCCTCTCCTCCGCGATCTTTACGCGCGATATGCGCGAAGCGGAGATCTTCCTGTCCTGCCGGGGTTCCGATTGTGGTATAGCCAATGTGAATATCGGAACATCGGGCGCGGAGATCGGCGGCGCCTTCGGCGGTGAAAAAGAGACCGGCGGCGGACGGGAATCCGGATCGGACGCATGGAAGGCCTATATGCGGCGCCAGACCAATACGATCAACTGGAGTAAGGAAATGCCGCTGGCTCAAGGGATAAAGTTCAACATATAATCTATAATCGGTGTTATGCACACCATGAAAGGAACATATATGATCCAAGCAACAGACGTAAAAAAGGTCCTGTCCAAACACATGCTCACCGACGGGTTCGATGTTATCTTCGACATGGACGCATCACACGGATCCTGGTTCGTTGATAAACGCAGCGGTGAGGAATATCTTGATTTCTTTTCCATGTTCGCCTCATTGGCCGTAGGATTCAATCATCCTTATCTTGTTTCCAAAAAAGAAGAACTGGGACGTATTGCCGTCAACAAACCCGCCAATTCAGATATCTATTCCGTTGAAATGGCCGATTTTGTCGATACTTTTTCGCGCATCGGCATACCGGATTATCTGCCGCATGCCTTTTTCGTATCCGGCGGCGGCCTCGCGGTTGAAAACGCATTGAAAGCGGCTTTTGACTGGAAGGTCCGGAAGAATTTCGAGAAAGGTGAAAGCGAAGCGGTCGGCTATAAGGTCATTCATTTCAAAGAAGCCTTCCACGGCCGCACCGGTTACACCTTATCCCTGACCAATACTTCCGACCCCCGGAAAACAAAATATTTCCCCATTTTTAACTGGCCGCGCGTAACAAACCCGAAACTGACCTTTCCGCTTGATAAACATCGGGCCGAAAATGAAGCGATCGAGGAAAAGGCGCTTGCCGAAATACATGCCATCGTGGCAAAGGAAGCCAAAGAGGTCGCCTGCATGATCCTTGAACCAATTCAGGGCGAGGGCGGCGACAATCATTTCAGTTCATCCTTTATTCAGGCTTTACGTAAGATCTGCGATGAAAATGAGATCCTGCTTGTCTTCGACGAGGTACAAAGCGGTGTTGGTCTGACCGGTAAATTCTGGGCCTATGAACATTACGGCATCAAACCCGATATCATCAGCTTTGGTAAGAAAAGTCAGGTATGCGGTATCCTCGCCGGTCCGCGTCTTGATGAGATCAAGAATAACGTCTTTGTCGAATCCAGCCGTATCAACTCCACCTGGGGCGGCAACCTGGTCGATATGGTCCGCTTCAAATATATCCTCGAGATCATTGAAAAAGAGAACCTTGTTAAAAACGCCGCTGAAAAGGGAAAAGTTCTCTTGAAAGAACTCGAAGGCATTCGTGAAGAATATCCCTCCCTGATCTCCAACGTACGCGGCAAAGGATTGATGTGCGCTTTCGACCTGCCGGATCATGCCAAAAGGAACACCTTCTTAAGTAAGATGTGGGAGAACAAGGTCATGATCCTCCCCTGCGGCGATCATTCCATCCGTTTCCGTCCGCATCTGAATGTGAAAGAGAGCGAGATCCGGCACGGTGTTAAGGTGATCCGTAAAGTATTGAATGAAATGTGATCGCATGATCATGTTCATAATAAAGAGCTCCTGTAACAGGAGCTTTTTTCTTATCGGGTCCCATGCCTTTATCCCCCCCCGATCGTTGCACTGAAACGGAACATTAACTCTCTTTAATCGTTGTTTTTTTAACGCTCATCGATTAACTTAATTATTGATAATAAGAATAACTATTCGGAGGAATTACATGAAACGACTTGCAGTATGTCTGTTCCTGCTGACAGCGGTACTCTTTGCGGAGGTGCGGGTGAGCGGGATCGATGTTCTTGATCTTGGCACGGACGCTCTGCTGCCGCAGTTCAGCGCGGACGGCAGATATATACTTTACGGTGCGCCGGACGGTCTGTATATGTACGACAGACAGACGTCGGTATCGTCCCGCTTTGCGGACAGCGGCTATGATCCCGTCATGGACGAAGCGGGCGTGATCCGCTACCGTATCGACCATTACGAGCGCGGACACCGCACGAGCACGATCGCGCTATACGATACGAAGACGCTGGACCGGGCATACGTTCTGGAAGGTGTGCGGCCGGACGCGATGCCGAAGATCACGGATCACGGGGTATACTATGTTGAGAAGAACACGATAAAGAGCGAAACGCTGCGTGCGACGCGTCCTTCAAAACCGGTGGCTTTTGTATTGGGCAATTCGGTGGTCCTGTATTCCTACGGGACCTCACGGATCCTTCAGCCGGCGGGTGACCGTCCGCACATCTGGCCCTCGGTCTCTCCGCAGGGCGACAAGCTGTGCGTGGTGGGCGGCAACGATATGTACGTCAGCGACCTGAGCGGCAAGGTGCTTTTCACGGTCGCGGACGCCCGGGCGCCGCAGTGGTCGCCGGACGGCAGCCGGATCGCGTTCATGCGCGATACGGACGACGGTCATGTGATCACGGGCTCAGATATATACGTGGTACGTGCGGACGGCAGTGCTTTGACGCGTCTGACGGCGACGGAGGATCTGATGGAAATGTACCCGCAATGGTCGCCGGACGGCCGGCAGATCATTTGCGACAATCCGGCGGACGGCCGCCCGGTACTCTTAACCCTGGAAATGCAATAGAGGTGCCGCATGAAACGACTGATCATACTATTATTCATTATAAGTTCCTTTCTGACCGCCCAGCAGCTTGACACGATCACCTATAAGATCTGCGTGAATGCCGGTCACGGCGGACATAGGTCCGGCGATCGACCGCCGGTCACACCGGCCGGTTTCTGGGAGTCGGAAGGTAACCTCACCAAGGCGCTGGTCCTTGAAACAATATTAAATCGTTACGGCGTGGTGGATGTGGATGCTTCCACACGGGCAAAGTTCGATGTTATTATGACACGCAGAAACAATCGCAGTAGCGACAATATGGCACTTGCGAGTATCTGTGAAATGGCCAATAGCAATTACAGCGACTGGATGCACTCTATCCATAGTAATGCCGGTGGCGGGACGAACGCGCATTACACCCTGATGTTGTATCCCGGGATAACCGGTGACGCACGTATCAACGGCTTGCCCGGCTATCCCAAATGTCCCGAGCAGGAAGACCTGTCAAAGATCATGGGACCGCTTATCCGTCAGTCCTTGCAAACGGCAAGCACCCAATCTGCCGGGGACTGGTCCTTTTATTACGGTTGGGGCTACACCGGCGATATGAGGCCATATCTGGGTGTATTCCGCACCCTGCAGGTACCCGGAACATTGAGCGAAGGAACCTTCCACGATTACTATCCCGAAACCTACCGTCTGCAGAACCTGGATTTCCGCATCAACGAATCCTGGGCGATCTTCATATCTTTTCTGACACATTTTGAACTTCCGAAACCCGAATTCGGGAATCTCGCAGGTATCGTACGGACCCGCGAGGAGATCGTCAATTACGCCTATCGCAGCGGATCAGACGATCAGTACAAACCGATAGATAGTCTGGAGATCACGATCTATCCCAGCGCTTCTCCGGCGGAAAGCCGTAAGTATTACGGCAATACGACCATGCATGTCGATAAATACACGCCGCAATGGTCTCATATCACAAGCGGTTCGCCGATTAATGTAAATAACTGGGCAGCTATTGATGACAATTCAAATTATGATTATTACATGAACGGATATAACAACAATCACGGTTATAATCAAAAGAACGGCTTTTATCTCTTCGACAGTCTGGCATTCGGCAATTATACGGTGATATATGACGCGCCGGGGTACTGGCCGGACACGACGGAAGTGACCATCGACGGTTCGAAATTCTTCTGGACAAAGAATTACTTTTTAAGTTCTTCCGTTCCACCCTATGTAAAAAGTGTATCACCCGCAAATAACGAAGACATGCATCCGGCATGGGAACCGATCGTGATCACCTTCTCCCATGAGATCGATACAACATCCTTTCGCGATGGCCTGATCCTTTCGCCCGATGCGGAACTGATCATCGGCTGGAACAATGCACTTACGACGGTCACGATACACGCTGCCGACGATACGCTGGATGTGGAAACCGAATTTACGCTTACTCTGAAGGCAAATATGATACTGGGAAACCGTGGTCAGCAGTTGGACGGTAACGGTGACGGTGTGGGCGGCGATGATTTCGTGCTGGTATTCACTACAAGCCCTCCGGACATTTATCCGCCCAAGATCGTTATGCATTATCCGCCCACAACGGGATATTGCGATGATCTTCAACCGATCATTTCCTTTCATTATGATGAGATCATTGACGATTCGGAAGATATCAGCGATAAGTTCTCCCTCGTGCGGGTAACTTCCGGAACAGCCGATATCGACTGCGATTTTGATATATATCATATCGGCGGTAAAAGCATTGTCTCTCTTTTCCCGAAAGAGCCGCTTGTTCGTCTATATGCATATCGCCGATATACCTTTAGAGGTCTAAAAGACCTTGCCGGAAATGAAACGACCAGTAACCAGTATACTAATCTGAGAATTCTGGGCGATATTCCCTGGTATGCCGATACGCTTGTGATCGACAATTTTAATTCCGATCTTACCGGCCGCTGGAAACAACCGAGTTTCAGCGGTACGACCGAAGGTCTTTTAAATGGCGAAACCGCAGCAAATTCACGCTATGTGAATCATAATACCAACAGCAGCAACTCCATGCGCATCTACTATAAATTCGATACCGAAGCCGATTATGGGCTCGCGCGCATTTATCTGGACGTATCCAGTCCACAGGCACAGCGCAAGTTCACGGACGCAAGTATTCTGCAGGCTTGGGTCTTCGGCGACGGAAGCGGAAACCTTCTCCGCTTTGCCCTGGACGATCCCTCCGGCGGAGCTTCCAATCATGAGGTCAGTCCCTGGTACCCGCTCGATTTCACCGGTTGGAAGCTGATCAAATGGGATCTGCGCGACGGCGAAACGGGTGTCTGGGACGGCATTTCCGACGGCACATTCAACGGTCCGCTCAACTTCGACAGTTTCCAGATCGAATATGTGGACAGTCTCGGCAATAATGAAGGAACCATCTATATCGATGATATGATGGTCCTGACCCCCGGCGGTGTGGGTGTCGGCGAAACGGATGTTCCGCAGGCATTTGCGCTGGAACAGAATTATCCGAATCCCTTCAATCCGGCAACCACGATCAGTTATCAACTGACAAGCGCCGGACGCATCGATCTGTCGGTCTTCGATGTCAACGGCCGTCATGTAAGAACGCTGGTCAGCGAACGAAAGAACGCCGGTACGCACAGCATCGATTTTGACGCTTCGGACCTGCCCAGCGGGGTGTATATCGCCCGTCTGCAGCATGCCGCCGGTACGCTCAGCCGAAAGATGTTACTGGTAAAATAGAATATTAGAATAGCGAATAAACAGCAAAGCAAAACCCGTAAAAGGTTTTGCTTTGTCATTTGTGAATCAATTTTTTTAAAATCCGAAGATAATATCAGACTACTTCACCGATCAGATCATAATCCAGCGCATCGCTGATACGGATATCATAGAATTCACCCGGCTTCAATTCACCCGGAACGATCACCCGATTGTCAATATCGGGCGAATCACGGTAGGTGCGTCCGTAGCTGTCATGAGCGCTGCTGTCATAACTATCGATCAGAACACGCTGCATGCTGCCCTCCAGGCGCCGATTATTCTCAAGGGATATCTCCTGTTGAACCTGCATGATCGCCTCAAGGCGCTGCTGTTTGACCCCTTCCGGCACGGGATCTCCCAGTGCTTCGGCAGGTGTTCCTTCCTCCCGGCTGTAGGTAAAAGCGCCAAGTCGGTCAAAACGCGTTTCTTTAACAAAATCAAGCAATATATCAAAGGCTTCCCGCGTTTCCCCCGGAAATCCCACCATAACGGTGGTACGAAGCGCAATGTCCCTTATCTCACGCCTTAACAAGGCGATCAGTTCGCGGATGTGATCTCCGTCCTTACCGCGTCCCATCGCCCGAAGCACATCCGTATGAATGTGCTGGACGGGAATGTCGATATAGGGCAAAATATGGTCGCTCTGATTGATCACATCGATCAGATCAGGGGTAAAATGTGCGGGGTGTGTGTAATGCAGGCGGATCCAGGGAAATGCTCCCTCACTGTCCAGCATTGTCAGAATATCCGTTAAAGAGGGTTTGCCGGGAAGGTCCCTTCCGTAGGTCGTCGTATCCTGTGCAATGACGATCAGTTCCTTTATCCCCTTCTCGGCAAGATATGCCGCTTCTTTTCTTATTTGATCGGGGGTAAGACTTTTTTGTCTTCCGCGTATCAGCGGGATAGCGCAGTAGGCACAGCGGTTATCACAGCCTTCCGAGATTTTCAGAAAAGCAAAATGTCCGGGGGTCATGAGTGATCGCGGTGAAGGAATAAGATCCGGACCCAGGAGATATTTCGCTGTTTCTTTTATCTCATGAACACCGAAAAAGGCATCGACCTCGGGCAACTCCTGTCTTAACTCCGACTTGTAACGTTCAGACAGACAGCCGGTTACGATCACTTTGTCAACATTTCCGTTTTCTTTCAGCTTACATGCCTGAAGAATGGTATTGATACTTTCTTCCTTTGCCGGCAGAATAAATCCGCAGGTGTTTATGATCAGCACATCGGCCTTTTCGGGTTGCTCCGTATAATGCATTCCACCATGGACTAAGAGCCCTTTGATCTCTTCACTATCCACAAGATTCTTTGAACATCCCAGGGAGATGATATGCAGATATTTATTGCTCATGAAAACCCTCGAACATGGCGTGAACGTAGGCCTGCGGTGAAAAGGTGAGCAGATCTTCGAGGGATTCACCGAGACCGATGAACTTGACGGGGATATGCATTTTTTGCCGTATCGCGACCATACTGCCGCCCTTGGCCGTCCCGTCCAGTTTGGTAACGACCAAGCCGGTGACCGGCGTGATCTTTGTGAACTCGGCGGCCTGTACAACACTGTTCTGTCCGATGGATCCATCAAGTACAAGCAGCGTTTCATGCGGTGCATCGGGAATGAGCTTTTGAATGACCCGTTTGATCTTATCCAGTTCCTGCATCAGGTGTGCTTTATTGTGCAGACGGCCGGCAGTGTCTACAAAAATAATATCGCTGCCCCGTGAGATCCCCGACTGAATACCGTCATAAATAAGTCCCGACGGATTCTTGGCATCCATGTTCTTGATAATATCCACTCCGGCTCGTTCGGCCCAGACTTCAAGCTGTTCGATCGCGGCGGCACGGTAGGTATCCCCTGCGACAATCAGGACGTTTTTCCCTTTTTTTCGGTACAGGGCGGCCAGTTTGCCGATGGTCGTCGTTTTTCCCGCCCCGTTCACGCCGATGACCAGAACCACGCAGGGCCGGTGCCGGTCGACAGGGATCTCAAGTTCGTCCCCTTCGAACAGTTTTGTAAATATCCCGCTCATCAGTTCACGTACATCTTCATAATCGAGAATGGCCTTTTTGCGGGACGCGTTCTCGATCTCTTTCAGAATCATTTCCGTAACATCCGCACCCAGATCCGATTCATATAAAAACGCCTCGATATTATCAAGAAAAGCGCTATCGATCTTCATCCCGCGTCCAAAGAGGTTCAACAGCCCTTCTTTGAAGCGTTTTCGTGACGGACCAAGTCCGTTCTCATAACGTTCCGCGGGGTTGGGAACAGCTTCCGCAGAATGCGATCTTTCTTTTTTTCTTCTAAATAATGCCATATTTCAGTTCGTATCTTTCATGTTTCTGATCATGATCATATTGTGTACGATATAGACTATCCAGCTCAATAACATGAATCCGAAGGTGATTTGCAGCAACAGGTACGCATAAAGATGTACCTGCATATAATATTCCACGATCCAGAGCACGCCGCTTACGGTAAGGAATAAAATGAATATTTTACCGAGAATATTCGCACCGCCTACGATGCGGTGACGCTGATATAAAATATTCCCGATGATGGAGATACTCAGATCACGGAGGATCAGGATAATGATAAAGCTGACCGGGAAATCCATTTTCATTGCCATCAACAGCATCATGCTGACAGCAACGACCTTGTCCGCAAAAGGATCCAGCACTTTCCCGAAATCCGAGACCTTCCGGGTCTTCCGCGCCACGAATCCATCCAGCCAGTCGGTAAGGACACATATCCCCAGAATGACCATTCCCCATCCCCAGCGGTCGATATGGAACAAATAGAGCGCCGGAACGGCCAGCACTATCCGGGACAAACTGATCATATTCGCCAGCGTGAAGAAAGCGTCGGTATCCGACTTGCGGGTCACATTTTTATCTTTTATCATTTTATCGTACATTGTTTTCCCCGTTCAGCAGTGAATAATAGGATAAAATATGCGGTTTTTCAATGATTAGTTCAACCGGAAAATGTTCTGCGACGCAACAATCTTCCATACGGATCATATAATCGCACACGGCAAGCAGATCGGCCAAACGGTGGGATATGACATAGATTTGCGTACGTTCGCGCATCTTACCGATCATGGAAAAAAGTATCTGACGGCAATGCGTATCCAGTGCTGTCGTCGGTTCGTCCAGTATGGTCACAGGCGCCAATACGGCGGATGCGAGGCAAATACCCAGTCGTTGCCTTTCTCCCTCGGAATAATGGGCCAGTCTGCGGTTTCTCGCGATCAGTTCATCGATCTGCAGTTCCCTGCAGGCATCGGCAAATATGCCGGCATCAAAATGTCTTCCGATCTCATACCGCGTATCCCGGTACAGTTCCAATATGCTTGACGGCGTATTCCCGGTAAAAAGCCGCGTAAGATCCTGCGACAGATAGGCACAAAAGGGATATTCCGAAAAAGCCCCGCTGCTGCGCAAGCCGGAATCGGCAAGCAGTTTGATCAGCTGAGACTTCCCGCTTCCGACCGGACCCAGTATGCCGATACAGGAAAAAGCGCTCAGGTCGATAAGATGTTCGTTCCTGAGAAAGGACCCGGGACTGATCGTGTAATGAAAAGGATGGATCTTCATTTTGCGGACCCGATCCTGTTCAATGATGCATGAATAAGTTCACTGTCCGTCAGCAAACCGTATTCCCTGTATGTTGTCCCGAATACTTCCGACGGCAGATCGGCAACGATACTGCCCTTATCCATGATCCAGACACGATCGAAAAAGAGGTATTCATCTGCGATCTGACCCGAGACACAGACGGTTTTACCGCTTTCCTTTAAACGATGCATACATTGATAACACGCCCGGATGGCCGGTGGATCAAGATGCGATGTGGGTTCATCAAGCAGATATATGCCGGCATCGGTCAAAAAGGTAGCCGCGATCATGATCAATTGGACCTCTCCGAAAGATAGCGAATTCATATCCCGGTTCAGCAGCGATCCGATGCCCAGTGTTTCGATCAGTTTTAGATAGTCCGTCCCCGGGTCGACGACAGACTTCCCCGCATTTTTCAGTGAAAAAAGCAATTCATCTTCCACCGTCTGCATAATGATCTGATGCTGTGGGTTCTGCAGAAGAATCGCTGCCTTCTCTTCCCCGCCGATATGACCCTCTGCGGGATCCGAAAATCCGGCGATCGCTTTCAGAAGCGAACTTTTACCACAACCGGAGGGACCCAGCAGAAGCACTGTCTGTCCCGCTGCGATGCTTAGTTCGGAAATTCCAAGAGGGTTCGGGAAATGCGCTAATCGGATGTTGTGCAGTATCATACGTCTCTTATCTTTATTGGGAATATACCGTATAATTCATTTACATCCTAAATGCTTTTTTATAAATTAGGATATGATCACTTCCTGGTTCACACTCAGCAAATGTGCAGATTATTTCAACGGACATTACCGCGACGCGGTACTGGAACGCTGCGTTACCTTCCGGAAGAACGAACTCCGTTTGATCTTTCATGACAGGAAGCCCCTGATCATTCATCTCGGCTCTCCGTTCCACTATATTGTGCCCGCCTCCTTCCCGCTTTCGGAGCGCCAACGGCATGTCCGCATTTTTCCCGAACTGGACGGTGCACGCGTTGAACACTTTATCATGCACCCGAATGACCGCGTCCTTACAATCCGGATGAAGGATGGTTCCGCTCTCCATTTGCTTTTCATGAGCAATCGCGGCAACGTGATGTATACACTGAACGAAAAACAGGATCTTTTCAAGAAAGCGCGTCTTGACGTATCCCTTCCGGAAATTTCACATGAAACCCCGTTATTTTTTAACTCCTTAGAGCAAGACCCGCGTTTCAGTCCTTACTGGAAAAAGAATATCTCCACACTTCTGGGAACAGATGATTACCGTGAGATCCTGGATATTCTTGCCGCATCCAACGGGGACGGCACGGGACAGCGCTTTCTTCTGACCAATAGCCCGGAACCCTATGATCCGGATATCTTCTTTGATCATTATCGCTCCTTTATTTTCACACGTTTGAAAGAAATGCAATTCCGCAAGGAATTTGACCTTATCGAGCGGCGGCTTCAGGATGAATTGGAGAATCTGCGCCGGAAGATCAATGAAACGCGCACGATGGGAAGCGGAACACTGCGTGCGGAACGTTACCGCTATTTTGCCGAAACACTGGCTGCCTGCCGCCATGATATCCCGCCGCATCAGGATCTTTTTTCCATACCGCCGCCCTTCCTCAATGAACGTTTTCCGGACCGCATTCCATTAAGATCCGATCGGACCGTATCGGAAAATATCGATGACTTTTTTAAAAAAGCACGCTCCACAGTGAAAAGAATGGAAGAGAATGAACTTCGGCACGGCACCTATCTGCTGCAGTATGAGGAGATTGAAAAAGCCTACCGTGCTTTTCGGGAGATCGGCGATCTTCGGGGACTCGAGCACTGGAAGTCAATGCATAAAATAATTTCCGGGACGGAAGCACGGGATAACACAAAAATGCAGCGGCGGCCCTATAAAGAATATATCATCGAAGGGGATTGGCGTATATGGGTCGGAAGATCGGCAAAGGATAATGATATGCTAACATTCAGGCATGCTGCGAAGTCGGACATCTGGATGCATGTGCGTCACGGCAGCGGCTCCCACGTCATCATCCGGAAGGAAGGAAAAAAAGAAATCCCGAAGAACGTCCTTGCTTTTGCCGCATCCCTTGCCGCCCGCTACAGCGACCAAAAACATGCCGGCCTGGTCAGTGTGGTATGGACCGCCTGTAAATATGTCAGCAGGATCAAGAACGCCCCACCCGGAAAAGTGCGGTATCAGTTCGAAAAAGATATCATGATCGAACCGCACGGAGAAGACTGATCCGGCAGCTTCACAGCGCTTGCGCGCATCGGTATTTAAAGAATGATCGTAAAAATATTGTAGATCGTGTGCGTATAAGCCGCAGCACCCAGTCCGCGGAACATATAGATCATACCCAGAAAAACACCCCCGAGCATACGGGAAAAGAAGGTGCTCCAGATAAACACATCACCTGCGGTTCCAATATAGTGTGCAGCGGAAAAGAGCAAGGAAGACAGGAGGAGGGCCGACAACCTCCAGAGAAGAGTCTTTCCCGGTAATCTGTCCGCAAGTAAAAGCAACCCCTGGAGTAAAAAAGCCCGGAAAAGCAACTCTTCGTATACCCCCGCGCCCATGCAATATCCGACATCGACAGCCGAAATGGCAAGTACCGGAGGCAGCATCAGGCTCATTGAAAAGGACATCATGGTAAAGAGCAGCATTGCGTAAAGTGTGCTTTCGGCGATCAGGACCGGATAATAATGCCAATGGATCTTTATACCCTCTTTTTCACGATGCGCGCCCTGCAAGATGGCCGTAATGATAAAAAGACAGGCGAACATGACAATGCCGGCGAGCGGACCGTCAAACCCGATCTGCTCGAACAAGCGCTTGAACATCACATCGGCGGCATTGCGAATTTCCGCACTTGCCCCGCGATGCACAAGGATCATGGAGATCTCGTAATAGATCGCAAGAGGAATGATGATGATTACGCCGAACAGAGGGGATGCGGTATGCTTTAGATAATGCTTCATCCGGATCACATTTCTTTATGAACGATCCTGCCGCCAATCACGGTCAGCACGGAGTGGATATTTTTCCAGTCTTCCAGATCCTGTTCAAAAACATCCCGGTCGCAGACAAAACAATCTCCGAGATATCCGGGCATGATCAGACCTTTTTTCTCGTTCCACCCGGAAAGAAGCGCTGCCTGGGAACTGTAGGCGCGCACGGCATCGCTGATCCGTATGCTTTCTTCGGGATACCAGGGTTCGGTATCATCTTTCCCGGTGCGCTGTACTGCCGCATAGATCCCCTTCCAGGGATGAATGCTCTCTACGGGTGCATCGCTGGCAAATCCGAAGGGGATACCCGCCGTTTTCAGGGAATGGAAAGGATAGGCATAGCGACTCCTGTCGCCCCAATGAAGTTCCGCGATCGATTTATCATCAATGATATGTGCAGGATTTAAGGATAGCGGTATGCTGTGTTCAGCGATCCTGCGGATCAGTTCGGGATCAAGCAGTTGAGCATGTTCGATACGCAGCGGAACCCGCAGAGGACGTCCGAATTGATCCAATATATCCAGAAGATGTTCCACGGCGGCATCACCCAGCGCATGTACGCTTAGGGCACAGGCGTGACCTTCCGCACGGGCAATGGCGCGCATCAGTTCATCGCCGTGCATTTGCTTCTTTCCGTAATGCAGGGCATTTTCATAAGGTTGACGCAGCCAGGCTGTCTGACTCCCGAGAGCACCATCGACAAAGATCTTGATCCCGAGAAAACGCAGCCAGTCACCGCCGTTGCCGTGACGCAGACCGCGTTCATATACCTCTTCACTATCGGAATTGTAGATGTAAACGCCCAGACGCAGCCCGCGCTGTGCACTGTGCTGATATAAGGTCAGATATTTCTTATAATTCTCAAAGTGCTCCATGGTATGCACCGACGTGATCCCGAGTCGATAAAAATCCGAAAAATAACTTTCGGGTTCGCGAAAGATACCGGTCGGCCTTACCCGCAGAAGCGGATCGAGGAGCACTTCCAGTGCTTCTTCGTGCAGGAGACCCGTCAAGCGGCCGTCCGCATCGCGCTGAACATACCCTTTGTGCAACATTTTCAGCACATCTTCAAAATCAAAGAGATTCAGGATCCCGTCATTGACCCAGGCGGAATGCAGGTCCTTACTGAACAGAACCGCCTTCTTTTCCTGACCGAGAAAATCAAGGTCCTTGCGATGAGGAAATCGCTGTTCTTTCCATGCATTCTGGTTCCAGCCTCCCCCGATGATCCATTCACGGTCCTCGGCTTCTTCCCGGATAAAATCACAGGTTTCTTTCAGGGAAATGAAGGAACCCAGATCAAGATGTTCACGTCGCCGCGCCCACTCGGTCAGATGCAGGTGCGTATCAATGAAACCCGGGAAAATGATCCGCCCCCCCACATCGATCTTGTCAATGTTCCCAAAAATGAAACGGCTCACCCCGCTTTCATCACCAACGTAGGTAATGATACCATTATCGATCACCACCGCACTCGCCCCCTGCAGTCCCTGCGGTCCGTAAACCTGTCCATTGTGTAAACATATCAGCGCCATGTATGAAATTAAAAAAACTCATGGGATAATTAAATTACTTTCTTATATTTTTTATTAACATAAAAGAGGTGTTATGAAATATTATATTAGTCTAATTATCAGTGTGTTAGTTCTCTTTAGCTCATGTTCCTCCCCCAAGGAACCGCTGATCGGGATCACGATGGATTACAGCAGTCCGAGATACAGCATACACAAAACCTACCTTGATGCGGTACGTGAGAACGGCGGACGAGTTCGTCTGATCCCCTGCACCGACGACATCGATCTTTTACGCCGGGAGCTGAAGGAGGTGGATGGCATCATTTTTATCGGCGGTGCCGATTATGAACCCTCCTGGTACGGAAAGACCCTGCATCCGAGCATGACGCTCATGGACCCGCATCGCGGAAGCTTCGACAGTCTCTTCATGCATCTCGCACTTGAAAGCGGAAAACCCATCCTTGGCATTTGTGCGGGTCAGCAATTGCTTGCGATCATGACCGGTGGAAAACTTTTCCGTGATATCCCCGGTCACCGGAATGTACAGCATCCGATATCCATTCTACCCTCCTCCCGCATGGAATCCCTGTACGGCAGCGAAATAACGGTCAATTCCTGGCATCACCAATGTGTTGATCCCGCTTATTTACCTGCGGATTTCCGCATAACGGCCTGGTCGCCCGACAGCATCGCCGAAGCCATAGAATATCAAGGCAAACAATGGATCATGGGTACGCAGTTCCATCCCGAACGTCTGCCGCGTGAAGAACGTGACCGGCTCTTTACACTTTTCATCCGGGCGGCGGGAAAACAATAAATGGAACTCATCCCTCTCGCCAGCGGAAGCAAAGGCAACAGTTATCTGGTCCTTTCCGGACGCACAAGCATTCTGATCGATGCGGGACTTTCGGCCAAACAACTCTGCCTGCGTCTTGCGATCAGCGGGATACAACCCGAAACGATCGATGCGATTTTCGTCACACATGAACATGCGGACCATATCGCCGGAGTGCGGGTTTTTTCCAAACAATTCGATATCCCCGTTTTTATGAATGCAGCCTGCTTTGCCGCCGCACACCACCATTACAAGCTGGAAGAGATCCGGAACCTGCACTTATTTGAAACAGGTGTTTCTGTTGAATATCAGGATGTTATACTCCATCCTCTAAGTGTCAGTCATGATACGTCGGACCCCATATGCTTTACACTTGACAATGGGAAAACATCCCTCGGTATCTTTACGGACCTTGGGAAAATATCCACCCTCATTCAAACCCATGCCAGGCAGCTTGATGCACTGATCCTCGAGTCCAATCATGATCCGCTCATGCTGAAGATGAATAGCCGCTATCCCGAGAAGGTCAAGCAGCGCATCCGTTCCAACCGGGGACATCTCTCCAATATCCAGGCTGCGGAATTCGCGCGCGATATCATTCTTCAGGGAAAACTGCATTTCCTTATGCTGGCACACCTCAGTGAACAGAACAATACCGAGGAACAATGTATCCGGACCTTTAGCGATATCTTTTCACCGCATCACATCGATCTTCCCCTTTCCTTTGCCAGACAGGATGCTCCCGGACCCAAAATAATATTGTAATATTGCAGTATGCATATTAAATTTTAATACATAATGACAATACAAAAAGGGAGGAAACATCGTGAAATCATACCGCATCCTCATACTGCTGACCCTGCTCCTGCTCACATCCTGTTCTTATAAGGACTGGCGGGAATACCGGCAAGCCATCAAGACGGGGAATCCACGGGTGATCAACCGTTATATAGCCGAAACCAAATCGGAGCTGTATGCCGGAAAGGCATCGGACAAACTGGAAAAAATTTATTATCAACGCGCAAATACCGAGGCTTCCTGCCTCAGTTATCTTGCGAACTATCCGGAGGGTATATACGTGGAAAAAGTCAACGAAAAACTCGAGGATCTGATCTTTGAACGGGCAACATCAAGTATTTTTGCCGTTGCGGATTACATCAGAAATTATCCGCAGGGAAAATACCGTGATCATGAAGTGATCCGGGACAGGGAGCGGCAACTCCGGGAGCTGATACGCCGCCTGAGTTCCGATGAAATTGAAGCGGTTCTGCAAAAAGTGGCCGATACACCGGCGGAACTACCCGCTAAAAATGAGATCGCAGTGATCGAGACCCCTTACGGGATCATGAAAATGCGTTTCTTTACCGATAAAGCACCCATTCACTGTGCTAATTTCAAGCGTCTCGCCGAAAGCGGCTATTATGACGGCGTGACCTTCCACCGGGTCATCCCCGGTTTTATGATCCAGGGCGGTGATATCAACAGCCGTGACGGTAAGCGCGCTACCGATGGCAGGGGCGGCCCCGGTTATACCATCCGGGCCGAATTCAATGATATTTCGCATCAACCCGGGATCGTTTCCATGGCACGCACGTCGGACCCCAACAGTGCCGGATCGCAGTTTTTCATCTGCGACGGTGCGCCCAATTGGCTGGATGGGAACTATACGGTATTCGGTGAGATATTCGAGGGTAAATCCATTATCAAAGCGATCGCCAATGTACCGCGTGACAAACAGGATAATCCACTTGAACCCGTTTACATGCGAGTTACGATCGTTAAAGAAAAATGAGTCCATCACATAAAAGGATCGGCCTGGCTCTGGGCGGCGGCGGTGCGCGCGGGATCGCGCATCTCGGTGTCCTTTATATGTTCGAAAAATACGCGATCCCCGTCGATATGATCGCCGGAACCTCTATCGGCGCACTCATCGCTGCAATGTACGCCCGCTACAAAGATGCCAGAATGATAAGCCGCATGTTCTTCGAAGCACAGGAACTGCCTGAGTTCAAAGACCTCAATCTGGATAAGATCGCACGGAATGCCCGTAAGGAATCCAGGTTCAAACACATCAAAGGCAGTTTTTCCAATTATTATCTCCGCCATAATATGGGTTTTCTCAAAGCAGAAAAGACAGAACGCTTTCTACGTACGCTCCTGGGGGACATCCGTTACGATAATCTCCAGATCCCTCTCGGTTTGGTCGCGGGCAATATCAACAAAGGAACAGGCGTGTGTTTCCGTGAAGGCGATCTCCTGAAACAGGTGCAGGCGAGCATGAGCCTCCCCCTCTGGATGGAACCGGTACGCATTGACGGTGATTACTATGTGGACGGGATCACGCACGATGTCGTTCCCGTCAGCGATCTCCGCGAAATGGGTGCCGATATTGTCATCGCGGTCGATATCTCTTTACGCACCGAGCATCCCCGCATATCACATGCGGTTGAAGTTAAGTTCATCGCAGATTCCATGTCGGTGAACCGCTCCATTGATCTTTCACTGGAAAAGGCCGACATTATCCTGCGTCCCGATACCAAAGGTCTTATGTGGTTTGAATTCGATCGCGCTCCCAAACTTATTCGTTCCGGAAAGGAAGCGGCTGAACATCTTATCCCGGAGATCAAGAAATTCTTATAATATCCTTGCAATTGTGGGGTATATAAAATATTTTTATATAGATGCATAAAAAACACATACAAAAAATTCCCCTTAAAATAAAGGACCAAAACATGGCAAAGATAAAAAGTGTTCTCTTCGTTATCGTGGCGCTTCTCGGTCTTTCCGGCTGTTTTGAATTCCGGATCCCGAGGATCGGACCCATTGTCCCTCCGAAGATCGAGGTCGGTCCCTATCAGTTCTACCTCACCAGCATAACCGTCAATTTCGATACGCTGGTCGCCTTCCTGGGTGACGAATCGCCCTTTGATGACTTCCGTGAAAAATACCCCGATGATCCCTCCGGACAAGCGGACTGGTTCGTTATGCGGGATACCTTCAATACCGTCTTTGATCTCGATATGAGCATGGAAGCGGATCCCATCACCAATACCATCACCGAATCCATGGAGTATGTTGAATTTGCAACACGCACCTTCTCCCTCTCCGACCCTATCACCATGGATGAGATCATAGATCTTTCGCTTGTTCCCGACGGTACTGATATTCCCGTAGATTCCGTCTCTTTCCCCCCCGATACATCCTATATCAGTTTCCCGATGGACATACAACGTTTTGCGTCAGGCAACCTGGCCGTCACTATTCAGAATGACATGCCGGCCACCCTCGGTAATCCCGTATCCGTTATGCTACACGATTCAACTACGGCGGCTCCCATACTCGATCCGCTGGGTAATCCCGTCGGACTTATCTGGGACAGTACGATACCGCCGGGAGGGAGCTCGACCGAAAACCTGTCACTGGCCGGTGTGGAGTTACCAAAATATGTGATGGTCATTGTCAACGGTGTGATCTGTGGAGATAGTCTGGAAACATTAACGACCTCTCCGGAAATGCGGGCATCATCGTTTTCGGTTGACGGTTCCATTTCATCACTTGTCGGAGAATATGTCCTTGGCGATCTGGATCCTCAAGTTTTGACCGACACCAGTTATATCAGTTTCGGGGACGATCTGAGCGATGCGTCCATCAGTGTTGAAAAGGTCAATCTTGATACCTGCAATATCGTTTTCTCGATCACGAACACATCCAATATCACCGGTACAATACTCCTGGATGTCATGTCTCTTGATATTTCGGAGGCACCGGGAATTCAGCATTTTACGACCGGTTCTATGGCAATCCCGCAAAACGGCAGTATTACATACAGCTTTCCCCTTAACACCGCTTCGGTCGATCTTGGCGATGATTTTGAGTACCGGACCTTTATCGATATTCCGGGTCAATACAATGAACTCTACGCTACAGATTATTTTGAAGTTGAATTTTCCTTCTACGGTAAAAACCCCGGTGATCCCATCAGGGTAAAATCTGTTGATGCAACCTTCAACAATGCCGAATATATCTTCGACAATGTCACGATCGAAATCGGCATGGGCGATATGTTCCCAGAAGAGTTCAGCGGTATCGAACTTGCCTCGATCGAACTCAGCGTAGATATCAATACGGATATCACCATACCCATGACCGTTGATATGGATCTGATCGGAGTAAAGAACGGCGGCGCGGATTCGATCAGTCTGTCCATTTCGCAGCAGGTAACGGGTCCCGGTTCCAATAACCGCCTGGTATTCGAAAATGCTGAGGATCTCATCAACTTTAAACCCGATTCTCTGATATTTGACGGAAAGATCTCTCTGAACGGATCAGGAAACATTCCTCTTGATCAGGTCATTTCCATTGACGGTATGTTCGGAGTCCCATTCCAGTTCACGATCACCGAACCCCTCTCTTTTTCGCCGGGTTACTCCGCCATGAAGCTGGAAGAACTTCCCCCTTTCCTCGATGACTTCAGCGGGTCCCTGGAGGCCGTGGTCAACAACACCTTCCAGTTCGGGGTTGATTTCCTGATCCAGGCCGCCCGTGACACGAATTATTTCGATAACACGGCGTATGCGGACTGTGTTCGTACACTCGCCGATATTTCCATACCGGCCCTTGACGAATCGACGCAATTACTGGTCCTGACCAAAGAAGACTATGATTTTCTGGCCAGATCCCTGGATTCCACCTGGATCTCGATGAAGATCTTCCTCACCGGCAGGAGCGACGGTCAACCGACAACCTTCTTAAGTACGGATTCGGTATCCCTGCGTTTGAATATCCGGGCGGAAGGTACGCTTGACTTTTCTTTCTTAGCTGATACAACCGGAGGTGGAGAATGAAACGTATACTGATCATTTTATTCGCAATTCTGATCCCTTTATCGGTATTTTCACAGCAAGAGCCTCCGGCTCCCGAACCCGATACCTTTTTTAAGGATCTGATCAAAACCCTGTCTCAGGATACCACAAAACAGAATAATGAGACTGCTAAACCCAAGGAAGAACAACCCTTACCCGCGCCCGATCTCCCGGTTCCCGAACCCCTGACACTTCCCGAAACAAGTGAGCAGCCAAGCGGTCCCGACCCCATGCCCGTTTCTCCGGCTCATGTTCCGCCCGTTTCATCACCCTCGATCGATGATGCTTCTTCCCCCGCCGAATTGGGTACTCCGATCCCCCCTCCTGCTCCGCCAACTGCAAAAGAAGCAAAACCCAAGAAAGAACCCAAGCCTAAAAAGGAGCGCGAGCCCCGGGTCAGAGAAGAACGTGAAATTGTTCCCTATATTGAAGAAGCCGATCCCAAATCCCGCGCGCAGCATAACTATATCAAAAAACTTGAAAAGTCGCCAAAACGTTCGATGCGGCTGATCACTCTGGATCCGGCTGACATTATTTTCGGTCGCAAACACCGCAGCGTTGAGTCGGCGCTGGAAAATCCCGCCAATCTCGGCGTACGCAGCGAGTATTTTTCCTCAATCTCCATCCTTCCGATCAATACGATCATGCTGAATGTCAATACTTCCACGCGTCCCTTCTTTTTGCTTGAGGAATACTTCAGTACGGGAGAACTCCTCAGCGACGATGCCGAGGACAGTCTGATCGCTTTGCTTGGACCCAATGGTCTTGAACTGCCCATTGATATTGCCTTGCCAACGCTCATTTCGTTCAAAATGTCCCCCTTCTTCGGAACGCTTTACGCCAATTCCGGACTGTATGTCCATGAACGGTCACGTATCCCCGGAGAGTTTTTCAATATCATCTTTAAAGGCGCCACCTTTGATGATCCTTTCCAGATGAACGAGGAACTGGGTGTTAATTTGTACGCGTATCTTAAGAATACCGTCGGATATGGTACCTACATTCAACTTCCAAGTTTCCTTGGGGAAATTCGTGTGGGAGGAGCCGTTAATCTCTATGCGGGCGCTTTCTCGGGAATAAATATCACGAATCTGGAATTGGTGCCGACACCCGAAAAAACAAGTTTGCAGGGTACAATGCAGGTCCTGACCTTCGCCGACACACTCAGTCTCTTCGGTGAAGACGGTTTTCAGTTCGGTCTGGTCGATGATTATATCGGCATTCCTCAGTTCACGTTAGGCTATGATGCCGGTTTTGCCTGGCGTTTTAAATTGAACCGTGTTCTTCCCTTTATGCCGAAGATCATTAAGAACTATTTTGATGTTCAGGTCGGTGTCCGTGATCTGGGCGCTTCCATCGCCATGAACCATGCTTACCTCCGCGAGATCAGTTTCGAAGCGGAAGCCGGTGATATTCTAAGCCTTATGAACGGCGGAGATGAATTCTCCATGGATTCCATCATGGTACTGGAAGAAAGGCTCATCTACGCCGATTCCAGCGTATCACGTCCCCTCGGAGCCCGACTGGATGTCCGGGTGAATTATCAACCGGTCAGTCAACTGCTGCTGAAATTTGCCTGGGGCAGCTATCTTACGGAAGGTATCAATGCCACTGCCGGTCCCCATCTGCACTATGGCCTCGAACTGTACCCCATCAAATCCCTGTGCCTCCATGGCTCGGTCACCCAAAAAGGTCCGACCCGCTACTGGGAGACCGGGATCAAGCTCTATTCCCTGAGAAGCGAATTCGGCATCAAGGCCCGTGTTTACGATCTTGACTTCTCCATCACCGAGCATTTGAGCGGTGCGGGGATCATGCTGAACTGGGCAACTTACTTTTAAACATGCTGTGCATTAACAATAAAAACACCCTGTTCATCAGGGTGTTTTTTTATCTATCTGTTTTTTGACTTACGTTTAAGGTTGAAAATCGGGACAGAAAAACTATGTCTTGGCCTTTTTCTTGAGTTCACTGAGCTTCTGCAGCGCAGCCATGGGGGTCATATTGTCCAGGTCCAGATCTTTTACCGCATTCTGCAAAAAACTTTCCTTGGCGGTAAAAATATCAAGCTGGACAACCGACTCTTGCTTTACGGCGGGGGTCAGGACCTGCTTCCCGTCGGGCAGCGTATGATCGGAACCGGAAAGATGGAAGAGGATCTCGTTCGCGCGTTTCACCACATCCTGCGGTACACCGGCCATCTGTGCCACATAGATCCCGTAACTCTTATCGGTGCTGCCGGGAATGATCTTGCGCATAAAAATGACCTTGTCCCCGTATTCCTTTACCTGGACATTATAATTCTTTACCCGTTCCAGGATGTTTTCCAGGTCGGTCAGTTCATGATAATGGGTCGCGAACATGGTCCGCGCCTGCACATCGGGTTTATTATGCAGATATTCCACCACCGCCCAGGCGATGGAAAGTCCGTCATACGTACTGGTCCCCCGCCCGATCTCATCCAGCAGCACCAGACTGCGGGTCGTGGCGGTATTCAGGATATTTGCCGTTTCGATCATTTCGGTAAGGAAGGTACTCTCTCCGAACGCGAGATTGTCGCTGGCACCCACGCGCGTGAATATTTTATCGACCAGACCGATCCGGGCGGAAACCGCCGGAACAAAGCAACCCATTTGCGCCATAAGGGTGATCAGTGCGACCTGACGCAGGTAGGTCGATTTTCCCGACATGTTCGGTCCGGTGATCAGCAGGATCTGATCCGAATGTATATCCAGGTAGATATCATTGGGAATAAAGGACTCATGGGGCGGCAGCAGCGATTCCACGACCGGATGCCGGCCGCTTTTGACCTCCAGGACGCCGTCATCATCCATATCGGGCCGGATCCACTGCTCACGCTGCGCAGAATGCGCGAAACTGCCCAGCACGTCGATCTGTGCCACCCGCTGCGCATTGACCTGCAGAAGGGAGATATGGGCCGATATTTTCGCCAGAAGCTGCTCATAGAGTTCACATTCCAGCGCGATCAGGTTTTCCTCCGCATGCAGAATGGTATCTTCGTATTCCTTGAGTTCCTGGGTGATATACCGTTCCGAGTTGGTAAGGGTCTGTTTCCGGATGTAATCCTCCGGCACCTTATCCTTATGCGCATGGGTAATATCGATATAATAACCGAACACACGGTTGTAACTGATCTTCAGGGTCGGTATGCTCAGTCGCTTTCGTTCTTTTTCCTGCAGTTTCAGCAGATAATCTTTCCCGCCGTGGGCGATATGCCGGAGTTCCCCGATCCTGGTATCGTACGCACTGCGGAACACGCCGCCCTTTGTGATCAGGACCGCCGGATGTTCTTCGATGGCCTCTTCGATCAATACGATAAGATCCTGCATTGTATCCGCTTCCTCGAGCCGGAAGTTGAGTTGCGGATCGATCTCTGCCGGAAGCGTCAAAACGGCGCGCAGACTGTCTTTGAGGGTATTCAGTTCACGCGGCGCCGCTTTCCCTGATGCGATCTTTGCGCAAAGCCGTTCGATATCGGCAATATCCCCCAATATATCGCGGACCTTTTCACATTTCGTATGTTCTTCCGTAAAATAGGCCACATGGTCCAGACGTTCTTCGATGGCTTCCTTGTCCATCAGAGGATAATAGATCCACTGACGCAGCATGCGCGCACCCATGGAGGTCCGGGTCTCATTGATGGCATGGAAAAAGGTGCCTTCCCCGTATTCGCCCGACAAACGCTGGAACAGTTCCAGATTGCGGATGGTAAAACGGTCCAGACCAAGATATTTGTTTATCTCGAACGGACGGATCGTATTGATATGCGCAAGTTGCTTCCGAAAATTTTCATTCACATAGTGCAGGATCATTCCGATGGTTCGCACGGATAAGGGCTTGTCGTCCAGGCCCAGCCCTTTCAGTCCGCTGACCCTGAAATGCTCCCGGATCATATCCTCGGCATAGTGACTGTCGGAAACCCATTCCGGCAAGGTGCTGCAGATCCCGTTATAGTAAGGCAAGGTTTTCCTGATCTGCTGTTCTTCTCCCTCCGGGAGCAGCAGTTCGGAAACGGGCATGGCGCTCAGCAGTTCGATGATCGCCTGTTTTGCCGCCGAGATACTGCGGAACTCACCGGTGGAAATATCCACATAGGCCAGACCCGCGATATCATCGCGAACAATGAGCGCCGCCAGATAATTGTTGGTATTGCTTTCCAGGTATTTATCGTTGACCGCCGTACCGGGCGTTACGATCTCGGTGATACCGCGCTTTACGATGCCTTTTGCCTTTTTCGGATCTTCCAGCTGTTCGCAGATCGCCACTTTCAGTCCCGCTTTCAGCAGTTTGTGCAAATACGCGTCCAGCGCATGATAGGGAAACCCCGCCAGCGCCACATCCGCCGCGGCGCCGTTGCTGCGCTTGGTGAGCGTGATGCCCAGGACCTTGCTGGCGGTTCGGGCATCCGAATCAAAGGTCTCGTAAAAATCGCCCATACGGAAGAGCACGATCTTGTCGGGATGTTTTCCTTTGACCTCCAGATATTGCCGCATAAGGGGTGTTTGCGTTTTTGATACCATTTTGAAATATAAAATAAATTCATATCAAACAAAATCAAATTGTGGGAATGGAAGGTTAAGCATGCGTAAAAGATCTGTATTTTGAACGTATTATTGTAAGCGCGCTGATATCCCGATGGATACAAAATCATATTTCAATAAAAACTATTGTAATTCCCCTTATAGCGTTTTAAATTTTCTGGCTTTTTCGAAAGCAAGGGAGAGGTGGCAGAGCGGCTGAATGCAACGGTTTGCTAAATCGTCGTAGTGCTTCAAGCGCTACCGGGGGTTCGAATCCCCCCCTCTCCGCTCAGTATGTATAAGCCCTTATCTAGGGGCTTTTCTCATTTTCAAAATAATATTGTTCCCATATTGTTTCAATTTTTTAAGGATACACACGTAATAATATAATCGCTTTTAAGTACCATTTCGGATATTATGTACGTATCCCGGACCGATCACGGTCAATCATTGCACTACCTTATGCTTGAATTGCCGCGCTAAAAAGGTTTTGAAGCAATATGATCGCGATATTAATCAATTTTTATGTAATGAGGCTTGAGGAGTTTGTGAATTGGATTAAGTAGGAGAAGCCTTATAATTATTTTATAAACGTTTCTTTAACCCTTTTTGATCTTATTAAATAAGGTATCCATATAATTGCTCCACCAACAGATTGTAATACACTCTGCTCTAAGTAAGATATTTTCCATGAAATTAGTTGATTCTCTATTAGAGGATATGATAGTATATAATCCAATATATTATATAAAATTATTGTTATAACACAGATAATATATGCTCTTGGAAAATAATGTTTTTTTAAAAAGAATAGTACAACACAAGCAGTAAATAATATTAATATTACATATAAAGAATAGTAAGTAAAATTTAACGAGGAAATAACATTAGAGGGTATAGTTGATAAATCAATTCTGTCTGATCCAAATATTTCAGTATCGAAAACCTTTAAATTTTGCAATAATATTGTTATACTAACCAATAAGCCTACCGCCCAAACAATAAGCCATCCTCCAATTTTTTTGGAAGGTATTGAGGAGTTTTGATTATCAGTCTTTTTTCTCCGTTTAAACCAAAATCTTATAATAAAAAAGCCAAGTACAATTGATAAGATACCCATATAAAAATTATATGAATATGCTTCATCGGCAATTGGCTTGAATATGTTTGTAATTCCAGCCAATATCCATAAAGGCCCTAGGATTAAACAAATAATAATATACCCAATTTCCTCCAGTACTTTTAAAATATTTTTCATAGTATACTCCTCCATAAGTAAAAAATAATTAACAATTTATAAAAACTTATATTCAAAATAAAGTCAAAAGTGTAATAATTAACATTACCCAAGGATTTAGATTACCTCTAAGAGGGCGGCATGGAGGAAAACCGGCTTCCCCAGGAGAAAGGTGTTTTTGATTTTGATATGATAGCGATTTCTGAAATATTTTTTTATATTTTTTTAACGTGGCCATGCAAGGCTAAAAAAAGGTCTGTTTAAAATACCTTTTTATTGCGTGCTTAAAACGCCACTTTATCCCCGCTTTCCTTGATTTTTTCCGTAAAGCGATTCAGTTCTTCTCTGCTTTCTTTGCAACCGCCAGCATTTCCTTGTAGACTAAGAAGAGCCCCCTCCTCTCACCGCTACAATCTACTGAAGCTTCGGTGAATTTCGCGACAGGACGTTTCGTTCTTGGATGAGTTAATCTACTATATATACTTTCTAAAAAAGCATGCAAATAATCTTGAAGCTATTTACAACGGGTTCTGGATTGGTTGTGGCATTAAAGGCGTTTTCTTGGAAAATAAATACTATCTTCATTTTGCTTTTTATCTTTATTGTAAGTATATTTTAATGAATGATAAATAAATTGAACATTTACTGTCAACCGGTAACTAGGTTAACACTAAGAAATCTGAGACGAAACCAATCAGTCCGGACAGCAGGTGTCGACCGGAGTTTATATTACTATCTGCGAGTCATAGATCTTGTTGATTCAAAGAACGTAATTTTAATAAATTAATGACTTGAGAAGTTTATGTCTGATAGAAATAAATTAACGTTAAAAGAATATTTTATAATAAATGCACCTCAATTAATTTCAATTGTATTATTATTATGGGCATTATATCCAGAAAATCCATATGGGTACTATATATTTCTGAGAATTGTATGTTTTTTAACATTTATATACGTTGCTTTTCGATTTTATCACTTCGATAACAAAGTATTTATGTGGATCATGATTTTTTTTAGTATAATTTATAATCCATTGATTCGAGTGCATCTTAATAGAGAAATTTGGTCAGTAATAAATATAATTACTATTATAGTAATTATTATTTCACTTTTTCTGCTGAAAGATTTTAATAATGAATAGAAATCAATTATGAAAAAAGTAATTGAAATTCTAGTATTACCAGTAGCATTTATGAATATTTTTAGTGGTATAGTTGGGGGAATATGGTTACTTATTCTATGGGAATGGCGTTTACTTCTTATAGGTTTAATTCTTACTTTTACCGCTCATTGGTATTTGAGTTTGATCTTGATGCTTTCTACACCATTTGAAATCATAGCAATAAAATTATATGAGCGAAATAGTAAATTGTCTTATTTATTTTCTTATTTTATATTATTATACTATAATATTTTAATATCCGCTAGTTGTATCGTAGCATTTATAATTTGTACAAAATTTTATGATGGAGAAATTAGTATCTCATTAGTACCTTACGTGCTTTGGGCTTGGGCAATGGCGCTAGGTCCATGGAGATTTTTAGCAACTTATGGCGGTAAGCCAGATTCTAGCACGACAATAATGATATTTAGTGCTTCAATATTGTATTTATTCTTTATTACTAGCGTATTTATTGGTCCCATTATTAACTTAATTGCTATTTTATTCTTTGTTATAGTCCAATTAGTTGCTTTACCACTTTATCTTAATTTTAAAAAAGAAAAAGAGTTTTAAAGATGGCATAATTGGGAAAATAATGATATAAAGGTTATAGATTTTGGGTATACTGACTACAATAATAATTGAGGGTATATTAACCCCAATTAAGGGGATTATTTATATAAACAAGTTCTTTTAAATGTGATCAGCTTAATTGTCTCGATAGTGTAGAGACAATTTCTTTATCCGGAAAAGTCTCTGCGATGCGGAGACAATGCCGTAAGTGTTTTTCACTCCAGCCTCTGCCGTACTTTTCCGTCAGATGCTGCGCCAATGAGACAATGATCTGCTTGCTGTAAGCCACGCGCACGTTTTTCAGAACAGCGGAATTGATGGTTTTTCCGATCTTCGAGTAAAGCAACGTCATCTCGGTATTGACCGAGACGGCAATTTGCTACCGGCTTTGTTCAATGAGACGTATGATCTCATTGATAAATTCAGGTTCAGCAATGTCTTTTATTCTGTACGATCTTTCCGAACAGATTGGTATGCTAAACGCGAGATTTGTGCATTTTTGTGGTGTTTAAGTTTTTGAATTTCGACTTGATTATAAATAGAATAAGTTCTAAAATTACATGTAAAACTAAATTATTGGAAAAAGGTGAATAAAATGCCAAAAAGACATGTATTTATAGGGGTCGTTTTAACTATTTGTGCTGGTTTTTTATTTGCACAGACCGCAGTTGCTCCGACAGTCGGTGACGGTTCTTCGGACAACCCCTATCGAATTGCCACTTTAGCCAATCTTCGCTGGCTCAGTGAGAACTCCGATAAGTGGGCTTCCGGTAAATATTTTATTCAAACGACCGATATTGATGCTTCTGAAACCCAATACTGGAACGACGGCGAAGGCTTTTCACCGATAGGGAAAGGTAACATTAGATTCCAAGGTAATTATGACGGCAATGGACATACCATTTCCGGAATTTACATTAATCGACCGTCAAGCGATTATCAAAGCTTTTTTGGCCGTACATATGATGAAGCCGAAGTTAGCAATTTGGGCCTGATCAATATTGATATTGCCGGTCAAAATTATGTCGGCGGGCTGATAGGATGGAATTACGGTGGCACTGTATCTAACTGCTATGCCAGCGGGTCGGTTTCCGGGTCACGCCATATCGGCGGCCTGATAGGATTGAGTGGATCCGGTTCCGTATTAAACTGCTATGCCAGTGGATCGGTTTCTGCGGTGAGCAATGTCGGCGGCCTGATAGGAGATAATGGATCCTCCGTATTGAACAGCTATGCCAGTGGGTCGGTTTCAGGAGAAAACTATGTCGGCGGCCTGATAGGATATTATCAATCCGGCATTGTATCAAACTGTTATGCCAACGGTGTGGTTACCGGATCAACCAATGTCGGTGGCCTAATAGGATATTGCACCATTAGCGATATTATAACTGCTTGCTTTTGGGATACACAGACATCAGGGCAAGATATAAGTGCAGGAGGGAACGGTAAAACGACAGCTGAGATGAAGGCACAAAGTACCTATATTGAGGCCGGCTGGAAATTTATGGCAGATGCCGACACCTATCACGAAGGGGAATATTGGTTTTCTTCCAATTCGGGCTATCCCGTTCACGCTTGGGGAGTTATTCAAACGGTAAACACCCTAAAAGCCACTGATATTACCGAGAGTACAGCAACACTCAATGGCAGACTTTATGCCAATGGCTATGCCACTACGGTTGAATTCGAGTGGGGAACTACAGATACATATGGGAATACAGTAGTTATAGGAAGCTATGGCGCCAAAGATTATTTAGATCTAAGTACAACACTCTCTGAACTGACCAAAAATACGCTTTACCATTATCGCATAAAAGCTACGCATACTCAAGGTTCTGAAGTTAAAACATCCTATGGGATCGACATGATAATTTATACTGGAGCTCCCGCAACTGCTCCCGATGCCGGTAATGGTTCTTCGGGCAATCCTTACCAAATTGCTACATTAGCCAATCTTCGCTGGCTCAGTGAGAACTCCGATAAGTGGGCTTCCGGTAAATATTTTATTCAAACGACCGATATTGATGCTTCCGAAACCCAATACTGGGACAACGGCGAAGGCTTTTCACCGATAGGGGAAAGTAGCATTAGATTCCAAGGTAATTATGACGGCAATGGACATACCATTTCCGGAATTTATATCAATCGTTCATCAACCTATTTTATAGGCTTATTTGGATTTATATATACAGGTGCTAATATTCGCAATTTAGGACTGATTGATGCTGAAATTATAGGTTGTTATTTTATCGGCAGCCTTATAGGATGTAATAGGGAGGCTAGCGTATCGAACTGCTATGCCAGCGGTACGGTTTCAGGGGGAAACTCTGTCGGCGGTCTGATAGGGCATATTTTAGGCGGAAGTGTCTCGAACTGCTATGCAAGTGGATCGGTTTCCGGGGTGAGCACCGTCGACGGCCTGTTGGGAAGCTCTGTCGGCGGCCTGATAGGAAGTAATGATTATGCCAGCGTTTCGAACTGCTATGCCAGCGGTGCGGTTTCAGGGGAAAGCTCTGTCGGCGGCCTGATAGGAAGGAACTATTTGACTACCGTGTTAAACTGCTATGCCAGCGGTGCGGTTTCAGGCGAATACTCTGTCGGCGGCTTAATAGGAAGTCTTTCAGGTACGATAAGCGCCTGTTTTTGGGATAATACGGTTAATTCCGGGTTGGATGGAGTGGGATATGGATATAGCGGTGATCAGGTTACGGGAGAAACAACAACCAAGATGCAAACAAAAAGCATCTATACCGATGCAGGATGGGATTTTTTAACCGTATGGGGTATCAATGATACAATCAATGAAGGCTATCCGCACCTATATTGGCAATCCCCCTTGCCAAGAATAATAATTGGTTCTATTGAAGATATAACAATAGGTTCTGTGGATATCTATGGAGATTTGTTTTACGCTGGCAGTTCTTATCCTCTGCAACACGGATTCTGTTGGAACACTGAAGGAGAACCTTCCCTGGAAGATGATTTCATTGAACTGGGTCCGGTCCCTTCAACGGGCGTTTTCCGAGCACAGATTACAGGTCTTACATCGAACACCCTTTATTATATCCGGGCTTATGCGACGAATGAAGCGGAGACGGTATACAGTCAGGTCATTTCCTTCACAACCCTTAAAACCGGAATAGTGGAGGGTATCCCATCTAACTATGTTTTGTCCCAAAACTACCCCAACCCGTTCAACCCAACGACAACCCTGCAATACGGCCTCCCGGAAGCATCTGACGTAGATCTGATGATCTTTGACATCACCGGCCGTAAGATCAAGAGCTGGCATATAAGCAGTCAGCAAGCCGGTTGGCACAAGGTTATCTGGAACGGCACAAATCAGTACGACCAGCAAATATCAACCGGTGTTTATATTTACAGTCTGAGGGCTGGTGATTTTGTTGATACAAAGAAGATGGTTTTTATGAAATGATAGAATGTGATAAAAATACAGCAATCGTTTTCATTGATGATACTGGAAACGAATTTCTTAAAGATCCAAATTATCCTATTTTTGGGTTGGGTGGTATTATCGTTTTGGGAAAAAATTATTGTAAAGAAATCGTTGAGCCCTGGTGTGAATTAAAAGAAAAGGAATTTGAAAGCAAGTGCACCCCTTTACATGCTACAGATTTAGTTAAGCCATCTCAATCACAGTTGAATGCTCTAAATAATTTTTTTAGTACAAAAATTTTTAAGAGATTTGCATGTACACTAAGTAACAAAACTCAATTAAAAAATATCAGGAATAATTATACCACAATAGTCGATTGTGTTAGAGGTAATATCAATGCATTATTAAAACTTTTATCGTTTGATTCATTGCTCTTTGTAATTGAAGAGTCTGATTCAGTTGATCATGACAAATATAAATCTCTACACTGGCTAGGAGAAAGGGATGAATTTATAAATGTTAACACTGAAGTTATATTTAAAACTAAGAAAGATATTGAACCGGGCCTTGAAGTAGCAGATTTTGTTATAAATGCTTTTGGCTCAACATATAAAGATAAACTTGCCGGGAAAATAACAAGTTCAAACGAAAGACCAGATTATTTTAACATCATAAAATCGGTAAGTGAAAAAGATATAAGCACAATAGAGCTAAGCAGAATTGAAACCGTTGGGTATATCCCAGATTAGATATGTGATTATGAGTTGACCCTCTCCACTCACCTTCTCTGAAGCTTCCTTCTTCGCCCTCTAACTGCCGGGCTTCAAAGGACAAACCGGCGGACAAGCAACCCTAATCTCCCCACTTCGCCAAGGCTACGTGGGGCAAGTAACCTCAACCTCAATATTCGATCACGATCTCCGGGCGCAGGTCAAAATGATCGATATCCCAGACATACTCGCCGCCCGCGGTAGACCCTTTGGGCGCGGACTTTGCATTGTGTTCGATCACCTTAAGTCCTTTGGGCAGCGAAACGGTCAGCCTGCCGGACATATTTCCGCCGATGGCCTTGATCTGCGCGATCTCATCTTTTTCGGGTTTGAACGCGGATATTTTCATCCTGCCGCCGGGTAAGTATTGAATGGAAAATATGTTGATGTCCTTCGAAATAAAATGATAGTCCTCCCCCGCTTTCCCTTTCCTATCCACCGTGACCTCATAACGGCCTTCCTTCAGATACTTCACTTTCTTAAAGCCCGGGAGGTCCGCCAGTTTCGCGGCATCTTTTTGCAGTTCGTCTTCTTCCTTTTTACCCAGTTTCCCCTCACTGTCCGCGGCAAGCGCCAGGACGTTGGTCAGTTTTCCGCCGTACGTAAACGCGTAATTCCCCTTCTTATCGATCGAAACACCTGCCTGAAAGTCCTCGGGAATATAGCAGCCGGTAAGGCATATCATCAGCAAGGCGGCAAATATCCGCTGAAGGATCCTGTTATTGCTCATTTCTTTACCTCAGTGTAATTTTAATTTATGGTTTAAAATATTCGCTCAGCACTTTCATGGCTTCCTGATATCCTATCCTGATCAACTCGGGCGACTGATCGATATCCACCACATTGAATTCCGAGAGATCGGGGCTGATAATAATATCCGCGTCTTTGAGCTGATAGCCCGTTACCGTATGCGACATCATCATAAAACTCCGCATGAGGATCTCAATAAGATTTTCTGGCGGATGTTTGCTGTGCCGGGAACTCAGATCGACCGCGATGATGAGTTCCGCACCCATTTCCCTCAGAGGTGATACGGGTACGTTCTCCACGACCCCGCCGTCAATCAGCATTCTGCCATCGATCTCTACGGGAACGAAGACACCCGGTATACAGGTACTTGCCATCACGGCCATACTGACATCGCCCCGTGTTAACACGATCTTTTCCATACTGTTTATATCCGCGGCGATCATGGCAGTTGGCAGAACGGCATCCTTCAGGTCGACCTGACCGATATATTCCCGGATCAGATCTCCCATTTTACTATTGGACAGTAATCCCATATTGGAAAATGAGATCCCCGACAGATCGCCCCAAGCGATATCTTCGGATATTTCCTCAATGTCTTGCCAAGTGAACCCAAATGCATAGAAAGCGGACACGAAAGCCCCGATGCTCGTTCCGGCGATACAGTCGATGGTAATATTCAACTCATCCAGCGCTTTCAGAACACCGATATGTGCCGCGCCCAGTACCGCGCCGCCGCCGAGGGCCAGACCTGTCTTCGGACGCTCCTCTTTTGAAAACTCTTCCCAGGTGAGTTTAAAGCCGGGTTTATAACTGTTCCCGCCGGCCGCGGCGATACATGCAAAAACCATCAAATAAGCGCCAAGGGTCCTGAAAAAATGTTTCATAGCTATCCTTTAGTGTTATACCGAAGTTTACGGAACTTTTCAGTAAGTCCAAATATCTTTTTTCCCGTCTTCGGAATGCTAGGGATGCGGGCGATGGCTATCGGTCCGTGAATACTTATTTTGGCAAATGCCGGATCTTTGGGATAAAGGCACCGGTCCGGGTTTTGTATTCGGAATAAATGTCCGGATATTTTTCAGTCAGCGCCTTTTCTTCATAGGGCAGGCGCAGGATCATGAGCGAAAGGATGATCAGTATACCCGATATCCCGAAAACAAGACTCCGCGAGATCAGGAACAGTCCCGCGAAAAAAAACAGATACGCGACATACATCGGGTGGCGGATAAAGCGATAGGGCCCCCGCATAATGATCTCGTGTGTCCTCTCCGTATCGATGCTTGTGGAAAAATTATCACCCAGAGCCTGATGGGATGCCAGCAGCAAAATGAGTGACAGAAATGCTATCGGCATGCCCGCGATCTGAAGCCAGACGGGTAATACCGGGTAATGGGATATGAAATATTCCGGAATAAAAATCCTGAATATCGTGGCGGCCATCAAGAGCAGCCCGAAGATGTAGCGGATCAGGATCAGCCAAAGGGGTTCGTAATGAAAGGCCTTTATACTGATCAGATGATTGTAGCGTAATTTATAGACGGAACGGATAAGGACCAGCAGACAGAGGAAGATGATAAAAATGATCGTTGCGGCTTCATGCTTCATGAGAAAATATACCTGTCCTTCCATTTCGCTGAAGGAGAACTCCGCCAGTAAGGGTTCTCCACGTATGCATCCCTTCCCGATAGGTAACTAGTTTATCCTTTTTAATGTATTTTTACAATACCAAAAAATACGGGAACATTCTTTGATTAATTTTATAAATATAATGTGATTAAATCTTTACTGAATATTAACGATGATTATTGAAAAATATACCTTATATTCTATCGTAACTTAAATTTTGAAAGGATGGAACTATGAATAAAACCGATTTTGCCTACCTAAGCCGTAAGGCCGAGATCCTCAGAGCGATCTCACACCCGATCCGTTTGGCCATTTTGCGCGGACTGATCAAAAATGGTCCGACCAATGTGATCAATCTGGAAACCTGTGTGGAGGTTCCGACCGCAACGGTTTCGCAGCATCTGACCAAGATCCGTTATGCCGGTATCGTCAGCAAGGAACGTAAAGGAACCTATATCTACTATTCCATAAAAGACGAAGATGGACTGGTTGATATGCTCAAAGCTTTCCTGAACATGGAATAATACGTCCCTTATAAATAAGCGGATAAATAGAACAGGTCCCTTGTATGTGAGGGACCTGTTTTATATTATTATCCAATTTATTCTATAGACCCAGATACCATGTCGCGATCGAAAAATAGATGATCACTCCGGAAATGTCCGCAATGGAGGTGATCAGAGGTGCACTCGCGACGGCGGGATCGCGTTTGATCATTTTGAAAAGAAAAGGAAGCGATAATCCGACCAGACTTCCGGTCACAACGATACAGACCATGCTCAAAGCGACGATAATGATAATTTCCGGTGCACGAAAGCTTGCAACCATACTCACTCCCAGAGCCATTGTGACCCCGAGCAGAATGGCAACGAATATTTCTTTTACAAACAGAGCGAGCCAGTCCTTCAGGACCACATCACCCGTAGCAAGCGCGCGGACCATCAATGTTGCCGATTGAGCTCCGGCATTTCCGCCACTGTCAATAAGCAGTGGAAGAAAGAACACCAGTGATACAAGCGAAGTAATGGTATCTTCAAAGCCTGCAATGGCGGCTCCGGAAAAAATATTCATAAAAACAAGTGCGAACAGCCATAATATCCGTTTTTTGTAGAGTGATCCAATGCCTTCTTTCAGCGGATTCATGACCACTTCCTGAAAGGAACCGAATTTCTGAAAATCTTCCGTCGATTCTTCTTCCGCGATATCCATCACATCATCAAAAGTAAGGATACCCAGAAGCACCCCTTTTGAATCGGTTACGGGCAGCGCCACGCGATCGGTATCTAAAAAAGCATGAACCGCGGTTTCCTGATCGTCATTTGCATTCAGGGCAATAAAATGGTTGTCCATAAGCTCATCGATCCGTTGTGCGGGGTTCGCCAGCAGGATCTCGCGCACACGCAGGTCATCCAGAAGCTTCCAGTTCTTATCCACCACATAGATCACGTTCAGGGTTTCGGAATCCTTCCCGAACTTCCGTATGTGACCGAGGGTCTGCGCTACGGTAAAATCGGGTTTTACCGCAACAAAATCCGGGGTCATCAGCCTTCCGATACTGTCTTTGGGATAACCGAGCAACATGACGGTGATCTCTTTTTCTTCCGGCGATAACATCTGGATCAGCCGTTGTGCCAGCGGACCCGGCATTTCTTCGAGCAGTGCCGTTCTGTCATCCGGGTAAAGATCATTGAGAAAAGCAGACAATTTATCCTTATTTTTCGCAAATGCTTCAAGAATGTTTTCCTGTTTTTCTATCGAAAGATGATTAAATGTATCTCGGGCCAGGGACTGCGGAAGAAGTCGAAAGACAATAAGATCCTCCTGAAGTTCAAGCGTGCTAATAATTTCTGCTGCCTGATGGGGTTCAAGATGTTCAATTTCCGAACGGACCTGTTTCCATTCCTGCTTTTTGATCAGTTCATGAATGAGTTCTTTTTTAAATTCCATACTGTCCTCATTTCATTTTTTAGTTTTTTTTAATTAATACTATTTAAAGAACATCTCGGATTGTTTCAACCCGTGAAAAGTAATTATTATATTTCAAGACCCAAAATAAAATTTTATCCGATGAGAATGTAAACTGCCTTTCTAAAAATGTCATTAAATAATGGAATTAAAAATATTATGAATATGCGATAAGCTTGTTTAAATTTCATTATAGAACTTAAAATTATTTATTTATATCCCACATTGAAGAGAGGTGAATACCATGAAAAAGATCAATCGCAGAAAAAAGATCGGACTGGCACTTGGCGGCGGCGCCGTATTGGGTGCCGCGCATATCGGGGTTTTAAAGGCAATAAAGGAATTTAATATACCCATTGCCTGCGTGTCCGGTACAAGTATCGGCGCTTTTGTCGCCGCTTTTTATGCCTGCGGCATGGAGTGGGAGGAGATCGAAGCGATCGCCATGGAACTGAAATGGCTCGATCTGTCCGGGCTTTCGCTTTCAAAACTCGGACTGCTTTCCAACGAGCGCATGGGTAAGCTGATAGAAGAACATCTCGGCAAGAAGGATCTCAGGGACGCAAAGATACCGCTTGCCATGATCGCAACCGATATTGTCAGCGGTGAAAAAGTTATCCTTAAAAAAGGCAACATCGCGGATGCCGTTATGGCCAGTACCTGCATCCCCGGAATTTTCACTCCGGTCGAGATCGACGACAGGATGCTGGTTGACGGCGGTATTGTCGAGAACGTTCCGGTAAGCCCTTTAAAAGAAATGGGGGCCGATCAGATCATTGCGGTGAATCTTAATGCGGAACAAAAAGAAACCAAACCCGAAAGTATTATCGAAATTCTTTTACGAACTTTTGATTTTCTGATCGGTACTTCGACGGACCTACAGACCCAAAAAGCGAATGTGCTGATCGAACCGGACCTGTCCGAATTCAATATGGTGGAGATCAAGCAGGCACCGGATCTGATCAAAGCCGGTTATGGTGAAGCCATTTCCGTTTTCAATAAAGTTGTTAAATAGACCTCTAAAAATCAAACGGGCGAAAATATCCGCCCGTTTGCTCATCGCTTCATTCCAAAGAAAATGATCTATGCTTCTTCTTTTTCTTTCTGATAGTCAGCTACGACCTTGTCCTGAATTTCTTTCGGGACATATTCGTAATGCGAAAATTTCTGACGGTAAAAACCTCTTCCCTGTGAGATGGAACGCAGGGTATTGGCATATTTGTAAAGGTTAGCCAAAGGAACGGATGCCTTAATGATCTGATTATGTCCGTCACTGTCCATACCCAGTACTTTTCCGCGCCGGGAAGAAATATCACCCATCACATCGCCCATATATTCCTCAGGAAGCTTTACCTCGATCTCATAGATCGGTTCAAGCAGGATCGGGTCCGCTTTTGCGAAGGCTTCTTTGAATGCACCGCGTCCGGCGATCTGAAATGCGATATCCTTTGAATCTACGGGATGTTGTTTTCCGTCATAGAAAGCGACCTTCAGATCGATCACCATACTGCCGGTAAGCGGTCCTTCAACGCAGGCGCCTTTTACACCTTTTTCAACAGATGGCACGAAGGAACGGTCAACATTCATACCGACCAGTTCGCTGACGAATTCAACGCCTTCCCCGCGTTCCTTCGGTTCGATACGCAGATACACCTCGCCGAACTGACCCGCTCCCCCGCTCTGTTTCTTATGACGATAATGTCCTTCTGCTGTTTTACGGACGGTCTCGCGGTACGGGATCTTCGGTTCGATCTGCCGGATCTCGATATGATAGCGCTGTTCGATCTTCTTAAGGCTGACCTCAAGATGCGTTTCGCCCTGACCGGAAACAATGGTTTGTTTCAGTTCAGGATCCACCACATAATGAAAACTGGGATCTTCGGCACAGACTTGGGCCAGTCCGACACCGATCTTTTCATCATCTCCTTTTGCCGTCGCTTCTACAGCGACACGGATGATGGGATCCGGAAAAATGATCCCGGGATATTCAACAGGGGCTTTCGCATCGCAAAGGGTATTACAGGTATGCGTCTCTTTTAATTTTACGGCGGTTCCGATGTCTCCCGCACAGATGGTGTCGAGATCAACGCGGTTTTTACCGTTCATCGTATAGATGGAACCCAGGCGCTCCGTACTGTTGGTCTGATAATTTTTCAGGTCCGTTCCGGGTTTGATCGTACCGCTCATGACCTTGAAAAAGGACATTTCACCGATATGTTGCTCATAAATGGTCTTATAAACGAAAAGACTCGCAGGTTCGGAAGCATCGATTTTCCGGATGACCTCTTCTTTGGTTCCGGGTTTATAGCCTGTTACGGTCCCTTTTGCATCCGGTGCGGGCGCCAGATCGCTTAAAATCTCGATCAGACGGCTGATGCCGATATTTTTCTGCGAAGAAACGCAGACAAGCGGTATTAGTGCACGTGTCAATACCGCTTTTTTCAGACCGTTCTGAATCTCGGCATCGCTTAATTCGCCTGCTTCGAAATACTTTTCCAGGAGCGCATCATCGGACTCGGCAACCAGTTCAACCAGTTTTTCATATAATTCATCCATACGTGCCTGATATTCACCGGGAACCGCTTCTTCGCCATAGTTGCCCTTATCGTCAAAAACCAATAATTTCTTTTTTAGCACATCGACCACGGAATGGAACGCAGGACCCTCGTTGACCGGGAATTGGGCCGGAAAGATACGATCACCCCAGCGACTCTGAAGATCCGCAAGGATCTTATCAAAGCGGGTATGTTCTTTATCCAGCATCGTCATCGTAATGAAAGGTGGAATATCACGTTCTTCAAGCGCATCCCAGGCAAGTTCGGTCCCTATCTCGATACCCGATGTGGCATCAACGGTAAGAACAGCGGAATCTGCCACATGACATACGGCTTTCAGTTCTCCCGAAAAATCGATATATCCCGGTGCATCCAATACATTCAATTTAACATCCTTATGATACAGATGCATCAGTGTGGGACGCAGTGATATCTGTCTTTCGATCTCATCGGGAGAATAGTCAGAGGTCGTACTGCCTTCCTGGATCGATCCCAGACGGTTGATGGTACCCGCCTGCAGAAGGAACGCGTCCGCAAGGATGGTCTTCCCGCTTGCGGAGTGTCCGACCAAAGCGATATTTCTAATATCTTTGGTTAAAGTTGCCATTATATTTCCTCCATAATAGGTTTGATTTTCTTTTTCAATGCCTGCCGCACAACTTTCCCGGTTGCTGATTTCGGGAAATGGGTTACATAGCTGAATCCTTCGGGTATTTGATAGGGTGGTAATTCCTCGGAAAGAAATGCTTTTAATGCCTCATCATCCGGACGTTTTCCACTCTCCGGGATAATATGTGCCTGAATGGATTCCGTTCCGTCCTCCCGCAGTGCACCGACAACGACCGCATCCTTTACCATCGGGTGTTTCATCAGCAGAGATTCCAGTTGTTCGGGATAAACGTCAAATCCACGGACATTGATCACATAGGCCTTTCGGTCAATAAAGTAATAATATCCGTCCATATCCACTCTGGCCAGGTCCCCGGTATGATACCATCCGTCCCGTATTTGTTCTTTCAGTAATTCCTGAAGGTCCTTTGTGAGAACTTCCGAAACGATACAGATCTCACCGATAATTTCCTCATTTACAATGCTTTTACCGTTCTTCAGTGCGATCGAGACCTTACTCAGGGGGATTCCGATCGAATCGGGTTTATCGGTATTCGTATTGACGGTGAGGATCGGACCCGCTTCCACCATCCCGTACACTTTAAATACGGGCAGGTTATAGATCTTTCGAAATGCTTCGATAATATTCTTTTTAAGTCTGCCTCCGCCCGTTATGGCATAACGCATCGAATCGGGTAAAAACGTGCTGTCGGCCTTTTGGACGAGGTGTTTAAAATAGGAGGGTTCCGCCACCAGATACGTCGGACGTGCGCTTTTAAAGGTTTTTTTCAACTGCTCATCATCATCCGTATCACAGATGGCGATCGAAGCGCCGGCATTGAGCAGGGCATTCATAACACCGACATAGGCGATAAAATGCGTCAGAGGATACTGTGAGAAAACAATATCATCGGGTTTGTAGATCACTGCCGATAAAAAATCATTGGTATTTCTGTAAAGCTGATAGTTGGAATACTTTGCATATTTTGCGGGACCGGTGGCCGCACCGCTGTAGAACATAACGCTTGTATCGTGTTCTTCGGGTCTGTAGGGTCCGCCGAAAAAAGGTTTTGAACTGTATTCATCAAAGGGGACCGCCTTGTCATTTTTACATTCGCCCACACCTACGAACACTTCGCAGGAGTTCAGGATGCTGGTGGCGCTGAGCACATCCTCTTCATTATCGGCATGATAAACAATGGCCGTGGCACTGCTGTCATCGATGATATAACGTAAGGCAAGGGATTTATAGTGTACATTGACGGGGATCATCATGGCTTCAAGCCGGGAGAGTGCCAGCCAGGTATAGATCATCTCCGGGATATTCGGTAACATGACCACAACGCGTGTGTGTTTCTTTATACCGAGATGATTGAAATGATTTGCGAGCCGCAAAACGGATTCATAAACACTTTTATATGTCAGGGACATATCACAGGAATATATGAATACATCGTCGGGTGTTTTCTGCACCTGTTTGAAAAATGTCGAATAATTTGATAAAATATCGTAACTCCTCAGCCTGACTTAATCCAAGCCGGATAATCTAATGAGAATATTATCCTTAGTCAAGATTTTGATATGATTGATGGTGTTTTTATCCTAGATTTCCCGATGGTTCCGCAATACGCTAAATCGATCATCCTGATGACGGTTTCTTCCCTTTCCTTTGCACTGATGTCGCTCATGGTCCGCCTTGCCGGTGACCTTCCCCTTTTTGAGAAGGTTTTTTTCCGGAATCTTGTCAGCCTTTTCATCGCTCTGTTTATCATACTTAAGAATCGCGGCTCTGTGTGGGGTAAACCCGAAAACCGGAAATATCTGTTCCTGCGGGGTGTTACGGGTTTGTTCGGTGTTATATTGTATTTTTACAGTCTAAACCATTTGCATCTAAGCGATGCGACAATGCTCAATAAATTATCTCCCTTCTTTGTCATAATATTTGCTTCCTTTTTACTGAAGGAGCGGCTGAACAAGCATCAGGTAGCGGGGATCATTGTCGCTTTTCTTGCCTCCATGCTGATCATCAAGCCGCGCTTTGATATTATGCTGCTCCCGGCACTTATGGGTGTGGGCTCCGCTCTTTTTGCGGGGTATTCCTATGCCATTATTCGTTTGTTGAACCTCCGCGGCGAATCCGCGGAGACCATTGTTTTTTATTTTTCTTTCGTATCCTTTTTAATAACGCTTCCGCTGGTGTTGATCGGATATGTTCCCCCGAGCTTTCAGCAGGGATTATACCTCCTCGGGATCGGTGTCTTTGCGGCAATCGGACAGATTTTAATGACCAAAGCATATTATTATGCACGTGCCTCGGATATTGCGCCCTATAAATATCTGCATGTGCTTTTTGCCGCTTTGATCGCCATGATGTTCTTAGGAGAGATACCCGACCTTTACAGCCTTGCGGGCAGTTTTATTATCGTCCTGGTTTTTATTTATCTTTATAAAAAACGTTTTGTCTGATCTATCTGCAGACCTCGTCCTCGCAGTTGCGATGCATATCCCTTTCCGTTTTTTCGGGGATCAGTTCAGTGTAGACTTCGCGAACATACCTGTCCAGCCATTGATAATAAGCGGAAATCTCTTCCGGATCCCGGCGATCAGCCAGTGCTTTTACACGGCGAAGGATCTCATTTTCTTTTTGCAGGATGATCTGCATATAACCGTCTTTCCTGCGGTTGGCAAGCTTCGCAACATCCAGATAATTCGCATGATTGTCACAGGTCAGCGGGAACAGTTCACCCTTCAATGTAAGCGCGGATGCGGCTAAAAAGGGTACTTCGCCATCCACAACCTGTAATACTTCCGGCAAACGGTCTCCCGAAGAAAAGAAGACCGGTGTGACCATCGCAGTCAGAGGAAACCCCATGATCGGCCAGAGCACCGCATTCCGGGGATCCTCACCGGGTCTGACACCCTGTATAACCAGTACCGAAGCGCTCCAGTAACGCACCACATAATCACGGAAAGCAACAAGCGTTTCATCGTTCCTGTTCCGGGGTAAGCGCATATTCGCAATATCGGTTCGCATGGCACCGTGATCCATATTCCTTGTTGCCTGCTTAATGATGAATTCCGGAGAAAATTTCTTTTGTTTTTCAAATAACCGTGAGCTTGCATCATAACGGATGTACCCTTGTCCCTTTTTATCCGCCCCCCAATAGGAAAAGTTCGTCCGGATCAGATATCCGTCCGGTGCGATCCCGGGGTCGTTAAGGTCGTATTTTCTGTATTCATAATAGCCCGTTTCATAAAAAGCGGCATTTCCTTCCGCATCGATCACACCGAAATTCGCTTCTATTCCCCATTTCCCGGATGCTTCCCCGAGCAAGGCTTCGAAATCATTAAGGTTGGCACAGCGTTCCAGAGCCAGACGCATAAAAAGACCTTCCTGATCCGGATCCACATCACAGCTTACACCGGCGTTGACATTGTAGGAAGCCGTATTCATAATGGCGAACCCGGTCTCATTCATGCCCATCCATATCTCCTGATGCAATGAATCCTTGGCGTTTGCCACTCCCATAAAATCATAGCCGTTCTCACTGACGAACACCAGGGTATTTTCCAGTGAACCCGTATCCCTGTGTTTCCAGAGCAAGGGACGGCCATCTTCCGTTACCCGTCCACTGATAATGGCGGATGTACATGCCGAGGCAATGGAGATCATGCCTGTGATGATCAGAACGATATACTTTTTCATCAAAATACCTTCCGTTTGATTTTTATTGCATTTACCGGACACACCTCATGACAGCAGTAACAGCGGATGCATTTCCGGTCATTGATGCGTATCTTGCCGTTTTCCACGCTCAGCGCGTCCGATTTGCAGATCTGCACGCATTTCCTGCATAATATACAACGATCATGTTCAAATAAGGGGCGTTTATCAAAACGACGGACAAATTGCTGCCAGCGAACACCCATATGAACATAATTGTAACGGTTTTCGATCTTTACACATTTAAAATTCTTAACGCGGAGATCTTTCAGTTCTCCGCCCTCTATGACAATATCATCCATATCCCGGAGTTGAACGCCACGTTCTACCGCACCCGCCAGCATGGGTATTTTCATGGGATCATAGCCGATGATCCGCGCCGCGGTAATATCCAGAGCAATAAAATTCGATGAGCCCAGGATAAGTCCGATATGTTTCGGCTGACCGTTCTGGGGACCCGCGCCTTCCATCCCGATGACCGCATCCATGATCGCAAAAGTGGGTTTCAGCACCTCAAGCAGATCTACGACCATATTGGAAAAGACATAGCGATTGGGATATTTTGCATGCAGAAAGGCTTTGGTGAAGCCGGGTATCAGTCCAAATAGATTCTTAACGGCACCCGTATAATACGCCAGTTCGTGGGTCTTGCATTTGGGCAGTGATATGATAAAATCAACTTCATTGATGATGCGGGCTAGCCGGAAGTTCTTTCGCCGGACAGGATCGCTCGTGAAATCGACCCAGGGAATATCCAGTTCCTTACACACAGCCGCGATCCCGCAGATCCTGGCAGTAAATCCGGGATTGTGAATAGCGGGAGAATCCCCTGCAAGCACCTCTGCACCACGATCAATAAAATAACGCGCACACGCCCAGAAAACATCCGGATGAGTGGTAACCGCCCGTTCGGGTGGTACATCGGTCAATACGTTCGGTTTTAATAAAACTTTTTTCCCGCGGGGATCTGGTCCTCCGGCCGCATCGTAGATCTCCGAAACGGCACGCAGGATATCCTGTCTGTCATATTTCGGGACTTTCCGGACGGATACGATCGCGGGATCACTGACTTGCTGCATAGATCACATCAGATTTTCCGGGTTAAGCCCTTCCAGTTCCCTGACCGTAAAACGTCCGTCTTTACGGATCATAACATCATCAAACCATATTTCGCCGCCACCGCATTCGGGGGTCTGACGCAGCACAAGATCCCAGTGGATCGCCGATCTGTTACCGTTATCGGCATTTTCATATGCATTCCCGGGAGTAAAGTGGATGGAACCCGCAATCTTCTCGTCAAAAAGGATATCCTTCATGGGGCGTGTGACATAGGGATTGAGACCGATCGCGAACTCACCAACATAACGGGCACCTTCGTCCGTATTGAAGATCGATTCCAGTTTCTCCGGTTCATCACCCTCCTCTTTTACGATCCTGCCGTCCTTGAAGGTCAGCCGGATCTGTTCGAAAACGCTTCCCTGATAGAGCGTCGGTGTATTGTATTCGATCACACCGTTCACACTGTCCCTGACCGGTGCCGTAAACACCTCCCCATCCGGAATATTCCGCAGTCCGCAACTTTTCAATACCGGAATATTCTTTACCGAAAAATGCAGATCCGTAAGGCCGGGTCCTTTGATGCGGACCTTATCGGTCCTTTCAAGCAGTTCAACCAAAGCATCTTCCGCTTTTGCCATTTTGGGGTAATCGAGGGTACAGACCTTAAAATAAAAATCTTCAAAGGCTTCGGTACTCATTCCGGCCTGCTGTGCCATCGAAGGACCGGGCCAGCGCAGTACCACCCATTTGGTTTTGGGGACGCGGATACGTGTATGGACCTTTTCACTCCAGAGGGTCATATAGCGTTTCATATCTCCGGAAGCCACGTCAGAAAGTTCGGTGATGTTCCGGCTTCCACGTACACCGATATATGCCTGCATCTGTTCCATGCGGAAAGCTTCGTACTCACCACTGAATGCGATCTGCCGGTCAGTCGCGTTCTTGTAAAGTTCCCGCTGGATCAGATTCGATTTAACCGTTACAAAGGGATTTCCGCCACGTGCGCGAACAGCCCGGATCAAGAGCAGTACAAATGATTCCGGAATATCGATGGCTTCGATCAGGACATGTTCACCTTTTTGGACATTGCACGAATAATTCACCAAAAGATCGGCAAGTATTTTCTCTCGCGGGTTATACATGAGTCTGTTCTCCTATCATAATGTCAATTTCCATTTCATTATACACTTTTATATCATGTTTTTCAAATTCTTTCACGGTAATACCTTTTCCGGGTACAAGAATGTAACTGAAACTGCCGTCATAGACCACAGGGGTACCGCAAGAAGGCGAATTGGATCTCATACAGGCTATGCGGCTGCCTGTGATCAGCGCGATATCGCGTGCGGATTCGGCGCCCCTTTGAAATATCTCGCTGACATCCTTCCCTTCCAGATCGAACACTCTGCCATCTTTACAGATCTCAGCCGTAAGACGCGGCGTGGACAGACCTCCCAATTGCTCCGGACATACCGGGATCAACAGGAAATGTTCCATCAGTGTCCGGATCGTTTCATCCGGTAAGGACTTGGCCTTTCCGTCATACCGTGTCGGGAGCCCCATCAGGCATGCGGATATCATACATGTCGGTTTCTGCTGCATTAAAATTCACTCCTCTTTCTTTCTGGTAAGCAAGCGGTAGGATCGCGGTCCGAGTTCGATCACCGGCGACTCCTGTACTGCGCTTCCTTGCGATGATATATCTTCCGAACTTAGCAGTACCTGCCACATGCTGTCACCCAGATCAAAAACCGATCTGTCCGTTTCCGATGTGTTGACCAGGACGGCTGTGCGGCGTTCCTCCGTTTCTGCTATATACCCCGTTGCTGCCGGCATATCTTCCGTTTCTAACAAACGGATCTTGTCAGGATCGGATGCACGTAATTCCGGCAGAGCCTTCCTGATGCTGATCAGCTCTTTGTAATGATCGTATAAAGTACGGTTAATGTCTCTATCATCAAAATTCAGGTAGTTCGTTTCATTGTCTTTGGCATATGAATCGGCATCCAGTGTGCCTGTCTGCGGATCTTCCACTCCGCTGACCGGTACGATCACTTTCGAACGTGCGAATTCCTGGCCGGCGTGTATCATCATGATGCCTTGCGAACATGCAAGGATAAAAGCCGCGAGCCGGTGCAGGCGTTCCTCCTCCTCCGTAAGCGTCAGATGCCGTTCATGTTCGGGATGGACCACTTCTCCTTCCGGTCGCAGTATAATACGTATAAAATCACCCAGGGTATAGCCGTCATGCGATTCAAGATAATTCACGGATCGCCTTGAATCCGGGACAAGTCCTCCGTTGCTCTGGAGCGAACCGGTAATACAGGTCCCAGGATGTTTGCCCTCCCGGCCGAAAAGAAAACCTCTGTCGTTTTTCGGATCACTTCCCTTTATGCCGTTCCGGTACATATCGTTCCATATACCCCAGCCCATATTGCTCATTTCATGCGGGAAATAGCGTTTACCCCACGGTTCCCCGACCATAATGATATGCGGATGCTCTTTCTTTGCCGCTGATCTGACTGCGCGCAGGGTCTCGTTATCCAGAATACCCGCCAGATCGAAACGGAATCCGTCAATATGGAATTCTTTTATCCAGTAGCGGATGCTGTCTGTGATAAGTTCGCGCATGACAGGCGACTCGCTCCGCGTATCGTTGCCGCATCCGCTGTGATTTTCATGCAGATGCAGATACTGGTCTTCGGCCAGATAGCGCAATGGATTAAGATTGTATTGACTGATGTGATTGAACACGACATCCATGATCACGGCAATACCCGCTTTATGCAACGCATTTACCAGGGATTTCAGTTCCAGTATCTCCTTACCGCGGGGATCGCACCAGGTATTTTTTTCCTTTTGAACACCGGAAGCATAGAAATTGACGGGTGCAAAGAAATAGGAACTCATATATCCCCAGTAATTATACGCATAGGGATTCCAATAGTTAAAAACCTCGCCCGTCTTTTCCCGGTAGGGCGGTTCATAGTTCGTAAACTGCATAAGCGGAAGGAATTCAACCGCGTTGACACCAAGATCCAACAGATAATGGATTTGTTCTTCCATGCCCTTATAGCTTCCCGGAAAAGCATTCCGGGTCCGGGGATGTGCACTCATATCGCATAAATGGCATTCGTAGAATATCAGATCGCGGGGATCCGCGGGGATCCTGAATTTTTGATCTTCCCAGTTGAATGCCTGCTTGAAAATAAATGCTTTCGCTTCCTGACGATGATCATTGTATGTTGAGACCGAACGCGCATAAGGATCCGTTATCAGTTCTTTGATCCCGTCGATCGAAAAGGCATAATAGTAAGCTTCGAAGGAGCGGATATCCGAATATTCCCAATACCCGCCGCCGATCGAACGCATCAGCAATAATTCCCGTGGATCTTTGTCTTCGCAGCGTTCGAACAAAAGAAGACGTACGAGTTTGGCATAAGGGGCATAGAGTGTGAAAAAGGTACGTCCTGCGATCGTGTGACATCCGTTGGGATGTTTCATTAATAATTAGTCTCCGATCAGTTGACAAAGTGTTAGAATGTAATGTGTCAGGTCATGTTTGACCTTTTGAGCGGTTTCATTGACCTCTTCATGCGTCAGGGGTTGCGGACTGATGCCCGAGGCCCAGTTGGTTGCACAGGAAAAGGGATAGACATGCATCCCCTGTTCTCGTGCCCACATGATCTCCGGCATGGTGGACATTCCCACCAGATCGCCTCCGATAGAACGGAAATAGAGGATCTCTGCGGGTGTTTCATAGGATGGACCCGTTGTCCAGACATAAACACCTTCTCCCAGAGCAATACCCGATACTTCGGAAGCCCGGCGAGCTATGCTGCGCTCCGCCGCGGAGATCGTTGACGTGCCCTTTTTAAGCACGGATGTTTGTCCGGTCATATCGATACAGTCACGGATCAAGAGAATATCCCCGGGTGTATGATCTTTATTCATCAATCCCGCCGCATTTGTAACGATGATATGACGAATGCCAAGCGCATGAAAGCTCTTTACGATCGCCAATACCGTATCAAGGTCATATCCCTCATAATAGTGGAAACGGCCCTTAGCTGCCAGGATCATATTATCTCCGGCTTTCCCCGCGACAAATTCACCGGCATGTCCTGAAACCGTTGAACGTGGGAAACCGGGGATCTTTTCATAAGAGATCCTTTTACGGATATCCAGAGAATCCAGCAGATCGTTCAATCCGCTGCCAAGCACGATCCCGATCTCAGGATGAGTATCCTGAAAAAACGTTTTTAGAAATGTCGTATATTGCATAAAGCTCCAAAGGCATTTATTCGGGATTCTGTGTCAATACGTTCTCTACCTTCTCCCAGGAAAGGGTTTGTTGTGTATTGTCACGCATATTTTTCAGATTCAATTCCTTCTTTTCAAGTTCAAGATCGCCCACCACTGCCGTCCAGCGTGTATTCTGTCGATTGGCATCGCGCAGCATTGCCTTGACACTGCGTCGCAACAATTCGGCATGTACGATAAACCCCTTCTCCCGTAATCTGTTGATCAGGGGCATGACAGCTAGCAAATGATCTTTATTCATCGGCGCAATGTACAGATCGATGCTTTTCTCTTGCTGGTCAAAAAGATGTTCCGCTTCCATGGCTATGACCAGACGTTCCATCCCCGCGGCAAAACCCACAGCAGGCGTTTCCGGACCGTCGAGGTCGCTGATAAGACCGTCGTAGCGGCCGCCGCCGCACAATGCATCCTGTGCGCCCAGGGCCGTTCCTTTGATCTCAAAGGTCGTACGTGTATAGTAATCCAGTCCGCGCACCAGTGCCGGATTGATCGTAAATTCGATCTGCAAAGCGCTTAAGAGCGCTTTCACTTCCTCAAAGTGCCGGCTATCCTCATCGGAAAGATGATCCAGAATGGAAGGTGCTTTGGTCTGCATTACTTCGGCACATTCTGGATTCTTGCAATCAAAAAGACGCAGAATATTGCCTTCGAACCGTTCCCGGCATGTATCGCACAGATCCTTCTTATATGGATCAAGCGTTTTTTTCAATATTTCGATATAATGTTTCCGCGTATCGGGACTGCCGATGGAGTTGATCTGCAGCTCCCAATGCTTCAGTCCGAGTTCCCGGTAAATACGGCAAGCCACTGTGATCACCTCAGCATCGGCTTCGGGATATGGTGATCCGATCACTTCGATCCCGAATTGATGGAACTGACGCTGGCGACCGGCTTGCGGACGTTCCTGGCGGAACAGCGGACCCATATACCATAATTTGTGCAGGGGTGCGTCCTGCTGGAAATGATGCTGAATAAAGGAACGCGCAACAGAAGCGGTTAATTCCGGACGCAGGGTCAGACTTTCTCCCCCTTTATCCGTAAAGGTATACATTTCCTTGCTGACGATATCGGAAAACTCTCCGACCCCTCTGGCAAACAGTGCCGTATTCTCAAAGACCGGCGTACGGATCTCCCGGTAGGCATAAACCTCAAAAACCCTGCGTAGAACAGTCTCTATCTGCTGCCATCTGTGGATGTCTCCCGGCAAAATATCATGTGTCCCCTTAATCGTCTTTAATCTTTGCATCGTTTTTTCCTATACCATTCCGGCTATTGCTTCCTGTGCTCTCTCGAGGTCTTCCGGCTTCACGTAAATAATACAGTAGGCACCTGAAGCCGAACTACCTTCCACTTTCAATGCAGCCTGCATGATGTCCTGCTTGATGCGGAATGGGATACTCTCCTGCCGCAGCACGTTCTTCACCATTTCTGCCAGTGTATCATTTTGAAATTCAACCAGTTTTACGTCGTTTATCTTCATTTCGACACCTTTTTAGGTAAATTAACCATAAAAGCCCTAAAAAATGCCATAAAATATAAAATAATTTTTGGGAACTCGGAAAAATTTTAATACTTTTGAAAATAAAACTAAGTGAGGCCCCCATGAAAAGAATATTTCTTGCTTTGATCATAATAGTACTTATGACAGCAGGCTGTTCAAGCACAAAACCTGTTGCGCAAGAACCTATTATCATATTAAGTGACGATATCAATATCAATCTTCTGGACAGGAAAATTGAGAATTTACGTGATACCATGACCCTCGCATTTGCATCTATGGACGAATATTACATCGCCCGTACGACCAAATTACGCGCACAGCTTGATCTGCTTCAGGCCGAGAACAGTCAGATGAGCAGACAAACCGACAGTTTGATCGCAAGGATCAATCACATGAATTATTATGTTCAGGAATTGAATAAAATGCCGATCTTCTTCGGATCGCCGAAAGTGATCGCGGAACAAACGGTGAAAAGCATCGACGAACTGATCGGAGTCGTTCCGGAAGAAGATATCATCATCAAACCGGAGGTGGTCATTCCCGAAGTTAAAACACCCCTGATCGTGACCGATGCTTATATGGATAAATACAAGGAAGGACTGAATCGTTTTTATTTCCAGCGTTACAATGACGCGATCGAAATATTTGAATCCCTCCTGTCCGAAAATCCCAGACATCAACTTGCCGGAAATATACAGTATTGGATCGGTGAAAGTTATTACGCACTGCGTCAGTACAGAAATGCCTATAACGCATTCAACTCGATCTTCAATACCAATGCATTCGATAAGTATGATGATGCCCAGTTAAAGATCGCCTTCTGCTATTTTAAAATGGGCAGGACCAAAGCGGCGATCCAGGAATTTCAGAACCTTATCACCTACTATCCGAACAGTGAACATGTCAGCATCGCGATCCGGCAGATCGGGATCATCAAACAATACACCACTCCCAAATAGATCCGAACCGGTCCCCAAAAGCAAAACGCCCTCTTTCATAGAGGGCGTTTTTTTATCTGATCAGAAAAAGATCCGGATCATACCTGGTATTCATCCCAGCTTTTGATCTTCAGTTCATCCACTGAGATATTGGAAAGCGCCTCAAAAAGACGCATGGCGACCTGACGGTTCGTGATCAGCGGCACCGCGTAATCCACCGCCGTACGCCGGATAATATAGTCATTGGTCAATTCATCCTCATTGTAATTCTTTGGTATATTCACAACGAGGCCTATCGAACCGGATTTCAGTTGGTCTATCACGTTTGGCTGTATCTTATCCAGCGGCCAGTGCAGCGTCGTGTTCGGTATGTGATGCTGGGTCAGAAAGTCGGCGGTACCGCCTGTGGCGTAGATCTTAACACCCATTTCGGACATTTTCCGCATACTGTCCAGCAATTCCGCTTTCGATTCGGTGGGACCCGATGAGATAAGTATACTTTTTAAGGGGAATTTAAAACCGACAGAGATCAGGGATTTGATATAAGCTTCATGAAAATTATCTCCGAAACAGGCGACCTCGCCCGTAGAGGACATTTCGACCCCGGTTGCGGGATCTGCACCCCGGAGCCGGGTAAAGGAAAACTGGGGTGCTTTAACCACGACATATTCGTAATCATAAAGCGGGATACGGATCGGTTCATACTTTTCACCCAAAATGATCCGGGTCGCGATCTCGATGAAATTTTTCCGAAGGGTTTTAGAGACAAAGGGGAAACTTCGCGAGGCACGCAGATTACATTCTATCACGCGTACTTCATTATTTTTTGCGATGTACTGGATATTGAACGGACCGTTGATCCTGAGCTTCCTTGCAATATCCGCGGATGTCCGGCGGATCTGCCGCTCGGTCTCAAAATAAGTTCGTTGCGGCGGCAGTACAAGGGTTGCATCCCCGGAATGCGTTCCGGCATTCTCAACATGTTCGGAAATGGCATAACAGATGATCCTGCCGTCCTGAGCGACCGCATCAAACTCAAGTTCCTTCGCATTTTCATAGAACTTGCTAATTACTACGGGATATTCACGGGAAACATCCGCGGCAGCGTGCAGGAACTTGATAAGTTCGTTATCACCGGTAGCAACCGCCATAGCGGCTCCCGAAAGTACGTATGAGGGTCTCACCAATACCGGATAGCCGACATTATTCGCAAACTTCAGTGCGCTTTCCGGGTCGGTGAGTTCCTTCCATTCCGGTTGTTTGATATTGAGCTGATCCAGCATGGCGGAAAAGCGACTGCGGTTTTCCGCACGGTCGATCGATTCCGTATCTGTACCGAGTATTCGTATTTTATTTTCATGCAGCCGTACGGCGAGATTATTGGGGATCTGACCGCCCATGGAGAGGATCACCCCTTCCGGGTTGATCTTATGGTAGATCTCACGCACGGTCTCGAACGTCAGTTCCTCAAAAAAGAGGGCATCGAATTCATCATAATCCGTACTGACCGTCTCGGGATTGCAATTGATCATAATGGCTTTTTTACCCGATTCGCGAACGGTCTTACCGGCGATCACACAACACCAGTCAAATTCCACACTCGAACCGATGCGATAGGGTCCGCCTCCGAGTATGACCACCGCATCATCGCTTTTTTCATGATAATCGTCCGTGATACCTTCATAGGTCAGATAGAGATAATTCGTTTTTGCCGGATATTCCGCCGCCATCGTATCGATCTGTTTAATACTTGGATGGATACCGTTATCAATACGCATTTTATAGATTTGCGCGTCGGTTTGACCGGTAAGAACAGCAAGCTGTTCATCGGCGAACCCGAGTTTTTTTGCTGTCAGTAACTTTTCTTTATCTTGTAAACCGTTCTTTTCGATATCTATGGCCAGGTCGACCACATTTTTCATCTTGTGCAGGAACCAGGTATCGATCTTTGTCAGTTCATAGACCTGTTCGATCGTATATCCGTGTCGAAATGCATCCGTAATCGCAAACAGACGGTCGTCACTCGGCTTCGTGAGAGCCTCATCCAGAGATGCGGTAACATACTGGGGATTGCCGACAAGTCCGATAGGACCCGTTCCCAGCATACGAATTGCCTTTTGCAGGGTTTCCTCAAAATTTCGACCGATGGCCATGACTTCGCCTACGGATTTCATTGCGGAACCGATCCTGCGGGATACGTTCCGGAATTTCTTCAGATCCCAGCGCGGCATTTTGACAACAACGTAATCCAGTGCCGGTTCGAAAAATGCCGTGGTATCCGTAATAGCATTCGGCAGTTCGTGCAAACCATGTCCCAAACCGAGCTTTGCGGCAATATATGCCAGGGGATAACCGGTAGCCTTTGACGCGAGCGCGGAACTTCTTGAGAGTCGCGCATTCACTTCGATCACCCTGTAATCTTCGGAATGCGGGTCCAAGGCATACTGAATATTGCATTCTCCCACAACACCAAGATGCCGGATCACACGTATCCCGATCTCACGTAAAGTGTGGTATTCCCGGTTCGAAAGGGTCTGACTGGGTGCCACAACAATACTTTCGCCGGTATGAATACCGAGGGGGTCGACATTCTCCATATTGCAGACGGTGATACAATTGTCGTATGTATCGCGCACCACTTCATATTCGATCTCTTTCCAGCCTCCGAGGTATTCCTCGATCAGGATCTGTTTCGTATAACTGAAGGCTTTTGCGGCGCGGTCGATCAGTTGTTCTTTGGTTCTGCAGACACCGCTGCCGAGTCCGCCAAGCGCATAGGCGATACGCAGCATGACGGGGAACCCGATCTCCTCCGCAAATGCCAGTGCTTCATCAATGGAACGAACCGCAAGGCTTTTGGGATATTTGACCTTGATCTCATCCAATGCCTGATTGAATTTTTCACGGTCTTCGGTATTCCGGATCGTTTCGACCGGCGTACCCAGGACATTTACGCCGTATTTTTTAAGAATGCCTTTATCGTACAGTTCCAGACCGCAATTGAGGGCGGTCTGTCCGCCAAAACTTAAGAGAATGCCGTCGGGTTTTTCTTTATGCAGTATCTTTTCAACGAACTCAACGGTGACCGGCAGTAAATACACTTTATCCGCAAGATAATCGGAAGTTTGTATGGTGGCAATATTGGGATTGATAAGGACGGTATAAACACCTTCTTCTTTCAGGGCTTTAATAGCCTGTGATCCGGAATAATCAAATTCTCCCGCTTCGCCGATCTTGATCGCCGCGGATCCGAGAATAACAACTTTTTTGATCTTTTTTTGCATGATTCGGGTCTCCCGCGGATTAGAAATGTCGTTTGAACTCATCAAAGATAAATGCCGTATCAACCGGTCCCGGTGAGGCCTCGGGATGGAACTGACTCGAAAGTACGGGCAGATTTTTGTGCCATAAACCCTCATTACTGCCGTCGTTAAGATTCTCGAACCACGATATCCATCCTGCGGGAATGCTCTTAATGTCCACAGCATATCCGTGATTCTGTGTTGTAATAAAGGATTTTCTGCTCAGATGGTCCACAACGGGCTGGTTCTGACTCCGGTGGCCATAGGTCATTTTATAGGTTTTTGCGCCGGCAGCCAGGGCTAGCAGCTGATGTCCGAGGCAGATCCCCAGCAAAGGTTTACGCGATGCGATAAATTCACGTATCTTATCAACCATGAATACATACCTCGCAGGGTCACCGGGACCGCTGGAGAGTACCACACCGTCATGGTTTATCTTTGAGAAATCATGGTCATAGGGTACCTGAGTAACCTTGAACCCGCGACGGACCAGACTATAGATGATACTGTTCTTACATCCGAAATCCACAAGAAGAACGGACTTCTCCCCTTCGCCGTACGTATGCGGTTCCGTCACGCATACTTTCTCGATCAGCAAGTCTTTATTGGGGTCAAAGAATTCAACATCCTGATCGTTAATGACCAGTTTCGCCAGCATCGTACCGCTTTCACGCAGAACCTGGGTCAGTGCCCGGGTATCGATCCCGCTGATGCCGGGAATGTTTTCTTTCTTTAGCCAGGTATCCAGACTCATATCTGCGTTCCAGTGACTGTAAATATCGGACAAATTGCTTATGATACAGGCGAATGCCTGAACCCGTGATGATTCCCATTGTTTTCTTTCCAGACCGGTGAGCGTTTCATTCGGAACACCGTAATTGCCTATGAGTGGATACGTGAAGACCAGAAGCTGGCCGTAGTATGAAGGGTCCGTAAGGGCTTCGGGATATCCGACCATGCCGGTGTTAAAGACCACCTCGCCGGCCGTAGAGCGGAGCGCCCCGAACGCATTACCTTTAAAAACCATTCCGTTTTCTAAAATTAATTCTGCTTTCATGGACCTCCCGCCGTTTTGACCGATCTATGTGTTCTCTGCTGTAATATTGATCATCTGCTCCCGTTCCCATTCAGAACTGAAATAAATCGCGTTAATCTAATAAAACATCCGAGAGATTAACAGAAAAAAATCAATGTTTTTTACACCTTCATACGCATTTTGTTGTCATTTACTGAATTTTATGAACAAAGATCAAATATTATTACTGCCTTAAGTATTTAATTGCCGATTCGGGTCAGTTATGCCGTGAAATATAATATTATTGAATAATTATCGGAAAATATCAAATTCAAGTTTCTTACTTTAAACAAAACACTGCCGTTTTGCTTATTTGCTTTCCATCGCCCATTTCAAAAAGGACTGAATAAAACCGTCGATATCACCGTCCATGACCGCCTGCAGGTTGCCGGTCTCATATTGAGTACGGGTATCTTTAACAAGGGTGTAGGGTTGAAAAACATACGAACGGATCTGACTGCCCCAGCCGATGTCGGTCTTGGCCTTATCCAGTTCGGCCTTTTCCGCTTCCTGTTTTTTTACTTCTTCTTCATAAAGACGAGATTTCAGGACTTTCATGGCGGATTCTTTGTTTTTATGCTGGGAACGTTCATTTTGGCAGGTTACGACGATATTCGTCGGGATATGCGTGATCCGGATCGCGGAGTCCGTCTTGTTCACATGCTGCCCGCCCGCGCCGCTGGCACGGTAGGTATCGATACGCAGATCCGCCGGATTGATCTCGATCTCAATATCATCCTCGATCTCGGGATAGACAAAGACCGAAGCAAAACTGGTCTGCCGCTTACCCTGGGCGTTGAACGGAGAGATCCGCACCAGGCGATGCACACCGATCTCCGCTTTAAGAAGACCGTACGCAAAGGCGCCTTTGACTTCGATCACCACTTCCTTGATACCCGCCTCATCGCCGGGCTGAAAGTTTAAAACGTTATATTCGAAACCCCGGCGTTCCATCCAGCGCGTGTACATACGGTATAATATACTTGCCCAGTCGTGCGATTCCGTACCTCCGGCACCCGGATGTATAATGAGAATGGCATCATTTTTATCGTTCTTTGCGGATAATAATTTTTCGATCTCAAGATCATTAACGGATCGTATGAACTGATCGATCAGTGTCTGCAGCTCCTGAAGATCGGCTTCTTCTTCTTCCACCAGCATCCATTGCAGATCGATATCCTCTTTGAGCATGTTCAGCTTTTTCCAGCGCTCGATCTCATATTCCAGGTCCGAGATCTCCTTGCTGACCACCTGGGCTTTCTGGTTATCCTGCCAGAAATCCGCGTCCATGCTCTTTTCCCGGAGCACGTTGATCCTGTCTTTTTTTCCGTCCAGATCAAGGTAGCCGGATACTTCCTCGTATTTCTTTAGAATATCCTGATATTGATCTTTGAGTTCTCCGGATGTTAACATAAAACCTCCCGTTCGGGAAATGCCGCACTCTGTGAGCGGTTTGGCATTGTATGTCCTTCACGACTTCAGTGATTGCTGATAATGGCTTCGGTCTCCTGTGCGATGACCAGTTCCTCGTTGGTGGGAATAACAGCGATCTTGACTTTGGAATCCGCGGTGTGGATAAAACCTTCTTTGCCGCGGATGGTCTCAATGTTCTTTTTCTCGTCCAGACGCAGACCCATGTATTCCATGTTACTGCAGACGGGACCGCGTGTCAGGTCCGCGTTCTCCCCCACACCGCCGGTAAAGATAATGCCGTCAACCCGTCCCAATACCGCGGCATAGGATCCGATATATTTTTTTATCCGGTAATTGTACATATTAAAAGCAAGTTCGGCACGTTTGTCCCCCTTGAGAATATCGTCCTCAACATCCCGCAGATCACTGGATTTACCGTAAATACCAATGATACCGCTTTTCCTGTTCAGCATCATATTCATATCATTAATGGTCAGATTCTCGATCTCCGCGATCTTCAGGAATGCCCCGCCGTCCACATCACCGCAGCGGGTACCCATCATCAGTCCCTCAAGCGGTGTATAACCCATCGAGGTGTCGACCGATATGCCGCCCTTAACGGCTGTGATAGAAGCCCCGTTCCCGATATGACAGGAAATCAGGTTCAGCTCTTCAATGGGCTGACCAACCAGTTCGGCAAAACGGTGTGTTACGAAATAGTGCGAAGTACCGTGAAAACCATAACGCCGAATAGCGTATTTCTCGTAATACTCGTACGGAAGCGGATACATATAGGCATAATCGGGCATATTGGCATGGAAAGCCGTATCGAACACACCGACCATCGGTGTCTCGGGCAGATAGTTCTTTGCCGCCTTGATACCCTCAATGTTCGCGGGATTGTGCAGCGGTGCAAGCTTGATACAGTCATTCAGTACATCCATAACATGTTCGGTGATCAGAACACTCGATTTGAAATGTTCTCCGCCATGGACCAGACGATGACCTACCGCTTCAATATCGCTATAGGCTTTCAGTACACCATGGTCCTTATCGATCAGAAGCGACAGGGTCATTTCGATCGCTTTGTTATGATCGGGGATATAGGATTCCAGTATGATCTTTTCCGAACCTTTTTTCTCATGTTTTATCTTGGAACGCTCAAGTCCGATACTTTCAACGAGTCCTTTTGCCAGATATTCTTTTTTCTCGGTATCGATAACCTGATACTTGACCGATGAACTTCCAGAATTAATGATCAAAACCTTCATTCATATCCTCCGTTAAAATTAAGACGGAATATAAGAGATAAAACCCTGTTTCAAAACCGATATTTTGTTTTTTTATCCAAAGCGTTTCTGCCTTCAGAACAGGCTGTCTTCCGGCTTCATTTTTAACCTTGAACCCTCAGCATCACCATTCGCCGAAAGGATGCCGGGCCAGATGGACATTCAGGTAGCGCGGATCGTATGTAACCTCTTCGCCAAGCCATGCCGGCTTCTCAAAAAACTGGTCCTCACTACTCAATTCCACCTCCGCTACGATCAATCCTTCGTTCCTGCCGTGAAATTCATCAATTTCCCAGAGCAATCCTTTATATAACACGGTATAGCGGTCTTTTTCCACTATTCTGTCAGCGCAAAGATGTATCAGCATCTCCTTTGCATCGGCCACGGGGATCCGGTACTCAAATTCCCATCGACTGAAACCGGAAATATGTTGTTTAAATCCCAATACGGCTTTGCCGTTCCCTGTACGGACCCGAAGGTGTCCCTTATCATCTTGCATAATATATCCCTGCCTGTAAGGAACAGGACGGGCTTCTTTCCTGTAATTCCGGTTGATAACAAGAAATTTACGTTCTATCTCTTTCATTTAGAGCCGGATGATCTTTTCGAGTTCTTTTGCGACATCCTTAACCATTTCTTTTCGTTCACGATGATGGATGAATGCACTTTTAAAACCGTCGATGATGATGTTCTTGATAATCTCCATATCCAGACCGAAGGTGGTATATGCAAGATAAAGTTCATTGGTTACGGTGGTATTTGACATCAGACGGTTGTCGGTATTCAGACTTAAGCGCAATCCGTAATCAACAAAGAACTTAAAAGGATGCTGTTTCAGCGAAGGCACGCTCCCGGTCTGGAGGTTACTTGTCAGGCAGATCTCAAGGCAGATGCGGTGATCGTTGATATAGTTCATCAGTCCGCCGTCTTCCGGAAGGTGGGTGCCATGCCCGATCCGGTGCGCACCGCAATAATGAACGGCCTGATGAATGCTCTCGGGTCCATACGCTTCACCGGCATGGATCGTAATGTTGATATTGTTTTTCAGAACAAGCCGGAACGCTTCTTCATGGGCTTTGGCCGGATAATTCTCTTCGGGTCCCGCCAGGTCAAAACCGACAACACCCCGGTTCTTATACGCAACGGCAAGTTCCGCCAGTTCAACGGAGATCGCAGGATCGTAACTGCGCATCCCGCAAACGATCACGCCGCCGCGAATGCCGAAATCGCGTTCGGCACGGCGCATTCCGCGTATGACCGCCTCAAGATTATCCATGGTCTTCATACCCTTTTTGATATGCAGAATGGGAGAATAGCGGATCTCAAGCCAGCGGATATTCTCCTCCGAAGCATCTTCGCAAAGTTCGTAGGCAACCCGTTCAATCGACTGCGGGTCCTGCATCACACTGAGTGTGATATCGAAACGTTTCAGGTAATCAGGCAGGGATGTGCTGTCCTCGCAATGCATGTAACGCACCATTTCGTTCAGGTCCCGGTAAGGTAAGGTAACGTCGTTCTGCTCCGCCAGTTCCATAATGGTTTGGGGACGTACGGAACCGTCAAGATGACAATGCAGGTCGATCTTGGGAAAGGAATGGATCGTATCCCAAATTTTCTGGTCAATTTTCATTATATCACTCCTTTCCGTTAAGCGAATTTTTCCTTAATGATCGAACCGGGTTTTTGTTTTGAATGCAGGGTGAAACCGTCTTTGGCCAGTAATGTTTCCATACTGCTCACCATTCCGGGATGTCCGCATAAAAAGATAACCGTGTTGTCCGGGGTGATCTCTTTTCCCCAAACCTTCTCAACGATGCCTTCCGTCCAGATCCGGTCAAGAAAACCGACTTCTCCGTTCCACTTTACCGGTTCGTTCCCGGGATCACTGATAACGGGAATATATGTTAACTCGGAGCAAAACCGTTCCATAGTGATCAGCTCATCGCGGTAACCCAGATCCCAGGAATTCAGCGCGCCGTGGACCACCGCCCATTTTCGCCCCGTATCGCTGATCAGATGCGAACGCAGCATGCTCATATAGGGTGCCAGACCGGTACCGGTCGCAAAGAAGATCACATTTTTATCATTGGAAATATCATCCAGAGTGAACATGCCAAACACTTTTTCACGCATCCAGAGCATATCGCCGTTCTTCAGGGCGAACAGACGGGGTGTTAAGGCTCCGTTCGATACCATTTTGATATAAAACTCAAGATATTGATGCTGACTGGAGCTGGATGCGATCGAATACGGACGTTTGATCAGACGGTCGGTTGGACAGGGTTTTTCCGGCGGGGTGGAATAGGGTACGCGCGGGGCTGAAGGCGGGAGTCCCAAAGGACAATACTGACCCGGTTTGAATTCCGGCAGATCCCAGCCCCTGGGTGCCACGCGAAAGATACAGAGACCCGGTGCTACTTCGATTTTCTGTTGAAGTACGGCATTCAATGCTTCCAATGTATTCCCTTTAATTTTTATTGTTAAAATATAATAAACTTGCGGTGCAAATCAATGTATAAAAGAATGAATGATGTTAAGATTAAGGTTGAGGTTGAGATTGAGGTTGAGGGTGAGGCTAAGATTGGGCGTCTTTCGGGGATTTTGCAAAAGAAGGCGCAGCGGCCGGTTGCAGATCGCCGTTGACGATCTCATACTTTTCTCCGGTGCGGGGACAAGTCAGGTCTTCCCCAAGGATTTCCCCTTCGCGACTGACCCAGCCCTTTTGTTTTGCAGGGACACCCACCATCAGCGCATAAGGCCGAACATCTTTTGTGACGACGGCGCCGGCAGCGATGAAACAGTACTCGCCCAGGGTCACTCCACATACTATCGTAGCGTTCGCTCCAATGGAAGCGCCCTTTTTCACGCGGGTCTCAAGATATTCTGTCTTACGTTCCACAAAAGCCCTCGGATTGGAAACGTTGGTGAATACACAGCTGGGACCGCAGAAAACATCATCCTCGATGACCACCGAATCATAGACCGATACATTGTTCTGGATCTTGACGCCATTTCCCACGACCGCTTTGGAGCCGATATTGACATTCTGTCCGATCGAACAATGTTCACCGATCCGGGCACCCGGCATAATATGCGAGAAATGCCAGACCTTCGTGCCTTTCCCGATCCGGGCTCCTTCATCCACACAAGCGGTCGCATGCACAAAATAATCAGCCATAATAGAATTCCTTGATCTTTTCGGTTACGTACAGGATCTCTTCATTGGAAAGAAAGGGATGCATGGGCAGAGAAAGGACGGTCCCGGACAAACGATAGGATACGGGGAAATCCTTCGGATCCTGCAGCAGATCACGGAAGGCTTCCTGTGAGGGCAAAGGCATGGGATAATGCACAGCGGTCGGAATGTTTTGTTTCGCCAGTTGTTCCCTCAGAGCATCCCGCTGATCGACCCGGACCGTATATTGTGCCCATACGCTCACATTGTCCTCAAGGACCCTGGGAATATCGACAATTCCTTCAAGTGCTTTGTTGTAGGCTTTGGCAACACGGTTCCTTTCGCTAATCTCTTTTTTGAAATAACGCAGTTTCACCCGGAGAATGGCCGCCTGGATAGTGTCCATGCGTCCGTTCACACCGATCATTTTATGATAATAGCGTTTTTCCTGTCCGTGGTTCCGGATCATGCGGATCTTTTCCGCAATCACGGCATCATCCGTAAAAATAGCTCCGCCGTCTCCGTAACAGCCAAGGGGTTTTGCGGGAAAAAAACTGGTTGTGGCGATACTGCTGAGCGCACAGGAATACCTGCCTTTATATTCCGCACCAAACGACTGGGCTGCATCTTCGAGTACCCATAAACCATTCTCTTGGGCAATTTTGTTGATCGCGTCCATGTCCGCACACTGACCGTAGAGAGATACCGCAATAATACCCTTTGTTCTGGATGTGATCTTTCCGGTGATCTTTTCGGGATCAAGATTGAATGTGACGGGATCAACATCCACAAATACGGGAACAGCACCCACAATACTGATCATGGTCGCGGTCGCGATAAATGTAAAAGCGGGACAGATCACTTCATCGCCGGGGTTGACATCCAGGGCCATCAAAGCAATGGATATGGCATCGGAACCCGAACTGCAGGCAAGCGCATGCGGAGAGCCGCAGAATGCCGCCAATTCGGTTTCCAGAGCCGCAATATCGGGTCCGTTGATGAACGCCGTATCCCGTATGACCGCAGCGATCGCACTGTCGATCTCTTTCTGATAGGTTTGGTACTGACGGTAAAGATCGCAAAATTCCATAACTATTCCTGCTAATAACTTAATTTTTCCATTAATTGAATACCGGAAAGGATATCCTGACGGGAGGGGAACATGTCCCATTTTTCCTGGGCAATATATGCATACATTGTATTATGTCCCTTGCCGTAAATGTGATCGAGGTGGAAATCGAGGTCCGGTTTCTCCATGCCTTGCACATTCCAGAAACGGATGGTATTCAGGTTTGTACCGGCAAGTCGTATAACGCCTTTCTCGGCGAGTAAGGTAAATTCCGTTTCATAGTTTTTTTCATAGGCGCTCACGGTGGCGTTGAGCGAACCAACCACCCCGGAGTTGAAACGCATGACCGCCGAAACGGAATCGAAGACCTCCAGGCCGCGTAGGTATCCGCCCTGCCCTTTCCCGCTCACAAGTTCACCGAAAAAATAGTGGACCATGTCAACATAATGGCTGGCCTGTGTATATAGGACTCCACCGTCCAGAGCGCGTGTGCCATGCCAGTCAATATCAAAATACGCGTCATTACGATTCCATAGCACGTTACAGATAAACTGATAGATCTTTCCCAGTTTATTGCCGTCGATCAGTTCCTTTATCATCATGATCAAAGGGTTATAGCGATTCTGATAGACCGGTAACAATATTTTTCCCGCTTTATCGATGCGATTGAACATTTCATGCGCTTCACGCACGGTGAGGCTGATAGGTTTTTCGCAAACGATATAGGGAGCCTCGGTGGATTCGGCGATCTCGGCGGCATGTTCGGGATGGTTCCCGGAAGGCGTAAGAACCGAAATAATGTCCACATCTTTGATATGTCTGTAATCCGTCACATAAGGAATGCCAAGGCGCTCAGCCACGGCATGTGCACGTTCCTCAACAATATCACAAACCAATGCAACTTCCATTCCTTCTGTTTCGGCGATAGCTTCTATATGACGGTTCGAAATGCGTCCGCATCCGACGAGTGCAACTTTCTTCATGAAACATTTTCCTTTCGCATTTGACAAAGTGAAATAAATATATACATCACAATGACCATTATCAATGAAATAAACGGATAATATTTGAACGTAAAGAGTATTATATCCGTTTATTTTTTAAGTATATCTGTCGCGGGTGATCACCGCATATTTTCAGATCTAAGAGACCTTAGGTTTTTTGATCGTAACTAGTAAGCGGTTCATCAGAACAGAAGATGTCACTCCGATGAGCGTATACCATGTCCAGTTCACCTTAAAGAGGTCCGTCCAGCCGGCAATAATGACAAATGTCATGACCGAGATGGAGAAAAAGAACGGAACCACATACTGCCATAGATCGCACTTCTTGAAGAAACGCACCGAGATGAAAACACCCAGCGTACCGCCGTAGGTAAAGGAAGCGATCGCCAGGGCGACCTCGACCAGTGCGCTTTCCTGATTTTTGAAGATCATTGCTCCGAAAACCATAATAAGACCCCAGCCGAGGGTGGTTATCTTACCAATCTTCAGCCATTTATCTTCATCGGTAAAACGTTTGAAAATGGGTTTGAAAATATCAACCGTAATGGAACTGGACATGGCGCTCAACGAACCGCTGAGGGTTGTCATTGAGGCTGCGAAGATCCCGGCAACGGTAATACCTTTGACGACCGGCGGGAGATGGTCAATAATGAATTTTGTAAATAATTCATCGGATTTTGTAATTCCGAGTGAAGCAAAGCCTGCACCATTCCATACCATATAAAGCATCAGACCGATCACGAGGAACAGGGCAAACTGAACAAATACCACAAGTCCGCTGCCGATCATGGCCTTTTTGGAATCCGTAACGCTTTTACAGCTGAGTATCCGCTGCACGATCAACTGATCGGTACCGTGACTGGCAAACGACAGCATGGCACCTCCGATAATACCTCCCCATAAGGTGTAACCGGAAGCTTTATCGAAATTGATGAATTTCGTTACACCATCGGCAACAGCCATATTCAGGGAAGCACCCAGGTCCGGCAGCATTCGAAGACCGATGACCAGTGCAACGATCGCCGCGCCCATATAGATGATCCACTGGAAAAAATCCATCCAGACCACACCTTTTATTCCGCCCATCAATGTATATGCAACCGTAACAAAACCAAGGATCAGCAAGGAATAGAAGTAGGGCAATCCCGTGATCATGGAAAGGGGAATGGCGACAGCGAACAGGCGTACACCATCCGCAAGCAAGCGCGTCAGCATAAAGGTGATGGACATGATACGCTGCATCGTGATACCGCCCTTTTCCTTGACCGCCTGATAAACGGTAATGAAATTTCCTTTGGCATACATGGGAATGAAGATAAAGGCGACCAGCAGGCGTCCTGCAATATATCCGATACATATCTGCAGGTACGTAAAATTACCCAAATAAGCCACACCCGGTATGGATAAAAAAGTCAGCACGGATGTTTCCGCCGCAACAATAGAGAACATGACCGCCCACCAGGGAAGAGTATTCCCCGCACTGAAATAATCTTTGATATTCTTTACACTTCGTCCCATCAGGGACCCGGTAATGAATACAGCCAGCATAAACAAGGCTATGATGGAAATGTCGATCCAATGCATGCACACTCCTTTTTTATCTACTCAGTAATACAAAAAGCCCGTCCGCTAACCGGCGGACGGGCTAATATACGATAAAGCCTGAACGATTAAAAATTAAAAATTGAAGCCGGTTTCAACATTCATGACCGTAACGGCCTCTTCCTTGGGATGAATGACTCCGTCACCGTTCATGTCTCTGTAAGTCCGCATATAATTGTATACGATACTGACACCGCCGCCAAGGTCCATGCCGATTCTGGCACCCATGATCGTGCGCTCGGAAGGATTCTTGAAATCGAAAGGCTTCGGATCATTATTCCTGTGGTAGTAGGCGGACAGATCCGATACCAGAGGAATGGTCCCATAGGGAACGCCCGCTTCGATCTGGAAGGTCTGGAGAACATCTCCGTCATTGGAAACCATGTTCATATAACTGCAATCAAGTGTAAAGAATTCAATGATATTTATCCCGACAGATCCGAAGAATCCCTGCGATTTTGGAATATTATAATCAAGCAGGCGGTCGAATTTCGTTTTTGCGATAAAACGCAGTTCTTCATCCTTCACGAAATACACTCTGTTCAGATCATAGTTTTTATCAAAGAACCCGTATTGAAAGTTTTCCTGTGCCCAGCGATATTCAAGCTTGGCGGTCAAAAAATTGCTGATCGTTATTCCGATACCGATCGGCGATGTACCGATAAATACATCGTCTTTTGTCAGATCAAGAAAGTTCCTGTCCCCGTTGATATAACCGAGAATAGCCGCAACGGAATAGATCTCCAGAGAAAACCCGCTGCTGCGTACAATGGGGATCGTCAGATCGACACTGCTTGAGAATACCGTGGGATGACGAAGCATCAAGGTATCGATGGTCGGGATCTGCAGGGTCATTACGGTATCAATGCATTCATATCCGTCATATTGCGGGAACATCGGATTTATGATCGAATCGAGAATGGTCTGCGTCAGACCGGGTACGGGTATATATTCCCACAGATTGTTTCCGTTCACGTCCAGATCGATCGCATCCGGAATACCGTCCCCGTCCGTATCCGCATAATACCTGGGGTCATTGGGGAACATATCCATCAGATCGGAATAACCGTCCCCGTCGGAATCTTCTTTAAAGGCATTGAAAGGATTGAGGTCCGCAACAAAGCTGAGGCCGAATTCAAAAAAACCGCCGACAGAAAAGCGTCCGCCCACAAGTCCGGGAGTGGAACTTCTTTTATCGATCTCTCCCCAATCGGCTATAAAACCGTAAAATCCGATCGGAATACCGCGTTCTTCTTTGTCCTTCCCGCGGTTACTGATGCCGAATTCGGTCCCGAAGCGTTTCTTGACCGGATACTCCAGCATATTGGTATAACGGTCAATACTGATACCGTTGACGAAGGTAACCTGATCCAGTCCGCCGATACGGATATAGAAAGGATCATATTTTGTTGCCCAGCTGACATAATAGAGCATGTTCAGGTAATCACTGAATTCATCCCAGTTATGTTTACTGATCTTGCCTTCCCCGTCAATATAGATGGCCACATCAAGACCCATGCTTAGTTTACCGATGGTAAATGTCGGGCGGAAAGCGATCTGATTGTAGAGTTGACCGTTAAGCGTAACGGCTCCGACCCCGAATCCTGTCTGGAACATGGAGGAAAGTCCTGTATCATCATTCGCATAGGAAGTCAGGGGCATGCAAATAAACGCAAACATAAGTATGAGCACTATTGTTTTTTTCATCATCTGTTTACTCCTTATCGTTTTTTCTTATTCCGTTTTGTCTATTTGTTAAATGTAATATATAGCACTTTTTTAAAAAAAAATAATATTTTTATTATCTCTGATGTTTTTTATGGGAACAGTGCATGAATGAGCACACTCATTTTCCCCGGACATAGGCAGAAGCATATATTATATGATCATTTCTATTGTTCAGCGGTAACAAATCCCTTAAATTCCATCAGGTTACGATTGCGGGAATACCGCTTCACAACAATAAAAAAGGTATAATGGAATGAAAGTCGTTGTTCATGAGTTTGACTTGCCGCTGAAATACAAATTCGGTATCTCACGCGAAACGCGTACGGTCCAGAAAACAGCTATCGTTGAGGTAAAGGATGGTGATCTGTCCGGTTACGGCGAATGCGTGGCAAATCATAAATATTATAAATTTACGATCGACATGATACGTGAAGATCTGGCATCCGTTGCTTCCGTTCTGAAGAATATCGATATTATCCTGACCCCGCCGGATAAGGTATGGGAAATGCTTGATCCCGCCTTAAAACATAATCCTTTCGCCCAATGCGCGCTGGATATGGCGCTGTATGATCTCTGGGGTAAGAAACAAGGACAGCCAACCTATGTTTTGTGGGGGCTTGATCCTGTCCGCAATCCGGTCACGGATTATACGATCGGCATTGACGATATCGATATCATGATCAAAAAAATGGAAGAATATGCTGATTGGCCTGTTTTCAAGATAAAACTCGGGACCGATCACGACATGGAGATCATGCGCGAATTAAGAAAACATACCGATGCCATCCTGCGTATCGATGCCAATTGCGCATGGACCGCTGAACAGACGATCGCATATTCACATGTGCTCAAGGAGCTTGGGGTTGAATTCATAGAACAACCGATGGAAGCGGACGCCAAACCCGAGGATATGGAAAAGGTATATGCACATTCCGCCCTTCCCCTGGTGGCGGATGAAAGCTGTATTTCGGAAGGGGACGTGGATCGTTGCAAGAGTTATTTCCACGGTGTGAATATCAAAGTCGTAAAATGCGGCGGAATGACCCCCGCCCGCAGGATGATCGACCGTGCACGCGCATTGAATATGAAAGTCATGGTCGGTTGCATGACCGAGTCCACAGTGGGCATTTCCGGTATCGGACAACTTTTGCCGCTCCTTGATTACGTTGACATGGATGGTCCGCTGCTTCTGGCAAAAGATATCGCGACCGGTGTTTCCATACGGCGCGGCGTGGTCTCTTATTCAAAGATCCCCGGCAACGGTGTGACACTTACGGGGTTTACATCATAAAAAGGACAGCACGAAATGCATGATATACCTCTTTCTGATACCCTCCTCACCTGGAAGGTCCAACTGGCACGGCGAAACCTTGCCCGTTCCCTGTCCGTTGCCGTGCTGATCCTGATCTGTGTTTATTTTGTTTTCTTTACCACCCGGGATGCGCTGCTTACATTGATCGCATTTCTGATCCTTACGATCATGGTCCTTCCCTACTATCTGCCGATGACATACACAATGACCGACAGCGGGGTCGTTCGTAAAATGCTTTTTTCAACGCATAAACGCAGTTGGGATGAGTTCCACAGATACAAAACAGATAAAAACAGCATCATGCTTTATACGATGACACAGCCCTCCCGGCTTGATAACTACCGCTCTTTTTTGCTGATCTGCAATAAGAATAAGGAGGAAGTCCTGAAAATCGTACAACAGAAAATACAGCCCCCTCCGGAAGCTTCATCCTGATCCCATATCAAAAAATACAATATATTTGTCCGGACCTTAACTTTACATTGGACTTTTTTACATTTTATATTATATTTTTTTGTTATAGTCATTTAAGAATACTATATCGAAATATTGTCGTTACGGCTGTACAATAAAGGAAGAAGTATATTTGGAAGATAAAACGTTCGAACAGGAAGTCATAGATAAGATAGCGCATAAGATCGTTGAACGGCGTTTATCTGTTCCTGCCGTTCTTTTCCTTGAAGTCATCAAGCCGATCTCTTTTTTTGGCGCGCAGACAATGAATTTCTTCGGTCCCCTCATCGAATCGTTCCTGAAAAAAGAAAATCGATATTATGATGTGACCGAGATCCTTGAAGACCGTAATAATATTGAACGCATTCTGCGCAGGGTTGAAGAACTTGAAAATGACATATCACTTAAAGAGAAAAGCAAACCCGGTCGTAAGCAAAAAAAGCATAAACATCATACATTGAAAGCGGAGGATTAAATGATCGTCAAACGAGCTGTATGTTTGTTGATCCTGCTTTCCGTTCTTATCGGTTCCGCCTATGCCGCACCGGCAATTCATGCGGAAGTGGAGTGTTCGGAAGCGGACGGCAATAAGGTGAATATCATCATAACGCCGACAGCAGGATCGCAGATCTATATCGTTCAAAAAAGCCTCGAATCCGGCGAATGGGTGCATGTACTGGAAACCCGGAATCTGACCTTCAGTACGAACATCGAAAACGATATCTCAACGCAATTCAAACTTATTGCACTGGACGAGAATCGGATCATCGTAGGTGAAGCCTATTCGGAAGTCATTATGACCAAGGCAAAATGGTTCAACATAAACCGCCTGAACCGTTTTGTCGCCCTTATCCTGATCTCCGGTATAATATTGTATTATATTACAATGGCTAAAAAGAACAAGAAGATCTATTTGCGGCCGGTCGCCGGTCTGCAGGCATTCGAGGAAGCTGTCGGCCGTGCAACGGAAATGGGACGTTCCGTTCTGTTCGTACCCGGCATCATGGACCTTGATCAGGTGGAGACCATATCCGGACTTATTATTCTTGGACACGTATCGAAGATGACCGCCCGTTACGAAGCGAGCCTGAACGTACCCGTATCGCGTTCCCTTGTTATGGAATCCGGCCGGGAAACAGTACATGCTTCCTATATCAGCGAAGGACGTCCGGACCTGTATGCAGATGACATGGTTCATTACTATACGGACGATCAGTTTGCATTCGCGGCTGCGGTTGACGGTGTGATGCTGCGCGAAAAGCCCGCTGCCGTATTCCTGCAGGGAAAATTTTATGCCGAATCGCTCATCATGGCCGAAACCGGAAACTCGATCGGAGCGATCCAGATCGCCGGTACGGGATCGCCTTCCCAGATCCCGTTCTTCGTAACAGCCTGCGATTACACCTTGATCGGAGAAGAATTCTTTGCGGCCAGTGCCTATCTGGGCAGTGACCCGAAACTCCTCGGATCGATCAAAGGTCAGGACATTGTCAAAGCGATCTTAATGGCTTGTCTGGGTATAGGTGTTATTCTGGAATCGCTGAATGTGACATTTTTCAAAAACTGGTTTGTTGGATCATAATTAATAAGGGGTAATGATATATGTTTTGGAAACGAACAATTCCATCGATCATCGTCGGCACTGTCGGTGTGATCATGCTCCTGTCATGGTTTATCCCGCATAAACCATTCGGGGAGCTTGAGATCCATGCGACGCAATGGTACGATATTATTGCAAGCTTTGCCATGATCCTGGGAGCATTGAACCTGTTAAAGCTCCAGGGACGCAAAGTCATAAAACGTCAGAAAGGCTGGCCTTTCAGTCTTGCGGCCGTGCTTGCTTTTTTCTTAACCTTGTCTTTCGGATTCGTCATTAAAGGCGGTTATTATCCGAACCTGATCTCGCTGGGAGATAACCCGGATGCCGTCTGCGAAAAGATCGCGGAAGTAAGCAGTATAACTTTCGATGAGGCACGTGTGCTCTATTCTCATCCTCCCGTGAACGGAGAAAGAGTATCCATACATAAAGCCGTTGTTTCAAAAAAAGGGGCTCAGAAGGTCATAGCGGAACTTGAAGAACTCGGGGCAACACTGACCTTGGGTGAGTTGAAATGGGGATCCCACGTTCAAGGTGAAAACACCTATTACCGCTGGGTCTTCTATTCATTCTTTACTCCCCTGTCCGCCACCATGTTCGCCTTGCTTGCGTTCTTTGTGGCTTCCGCCTCCTACCGGGCCTTCAAGATCCGAAACGCCGAAGCGACCGTTCTGCTTGTTTCGGGTATTCTCATTATGCTCGGACGTGTACCGCTTGGCGCTTTTCTGACCGCATGGACACAGAACATATCCTGGCTTGCCTGGCTGCATCTGCCAACGATACAGGAATGGTTATACCAGTATCCGAACGCCGCGGGAGCACGTGCGATCATGATCGGTATCGGACTTGGTATCGTAGGAACATCCCTCCGGGTCATTCTGGGAATTGAAAAATCCTTCATGGGAGGAGATTAATATGGGAAAATTCACTGATTTCTTAGAAAAACTGGACAGTCTTGACCGTCGCGTCATTTTTCTCATTATCGGACTGGTCGTACTTCTGCCGCTATTGATCCCTCTGGGTTTACCGATCGAAACGACCCAATTGACCGAAGATGCATTTTATGCAGTGGATGATCTGCCCCGGGATGCTAAAGTACTCCTCTCCTTTGAATACGGTCCTTCAACCAAGCCGGAGATCCATCCCATGGCGGTCAGTGTTCTGCGCCATCTCTTTTCCAAAGGCAATAAGGTCATCATCATGTGCCTCTGGCCGGACGGTCTGTTCATGGCGAACGAAGCGCTGGAATTGGTAGCACGAAAGGAATTTGGTCTTACCTACGGTGTGGACTATGTCAATCTGGGTTACCGCCCCGGAAATGAGGCGATCATCAAGGGGATTACCAAAAGCTTTGAAGCAAACTTCTCGGTCGATTCCCACGGTGTCCCCATTTCCGCTATTCCGATCATGCATGATGTGCAAACGGTGCGCGACATCGATTTTATTTTCAGCTTCTCGGCAGGTTATCCCGGTGCTGTGGAATGGGTCCTCTACGCGGGCGATCCCCTGCAGGTACCGGTATCCAGCGGCAATACTTCCATACAGGTCAATCAGCTGCTGCCTTACGTAAAATCCGGTCAGATGAAAGGCGTTATTGCCGGGATGCCCGGAGCTGCGGAATATGAGACACTCCTGATCAACAAAGTGGAAAACCGGGTGGGTACTGTCAGTGAGCAGGCAATAATATTGCTGCCGAACTTCAAGGAATCACGCGATGCCACCAAGTTCATGGATGCGCAATCCATTGCTCACCTTGTTATCGTGCTTTTCATTATTCTCGGTAACATTTCATACTTTGTCAAACGTAAAAAACAACGGAAATATTAGGAGGTAACCATATGTATATAGGTATATTAGGCGCCTGGGTTGCCGTTTTCTTAACACTGTCGATCCTGAGTTATCTCTACAAGGATAACCCCTTTTATAAACTTGCCGAACATATCTTTGTCGGTATTTCCGCTGCACACTGGGCGACCATCGCTTTCTGGAACCAGGTACAGCCCAATCTCTTCGGACGTTTATGGCCGCAGGCGGAAGTGGCATCCCTTGAGGGATTCAATAAATTCTGGTACGGTATCTATCACGTACTGAGCGTATTGTTCCGCAAGGTGTTCCCGGAAGAGACCATCAACGGGGTTCTCTATCGCGGTATCGGTGATCAGCCTCAGAATCTGAGCTATATTTTCGCTTTTATTCTCGGACTCTTTATGCTTTTCCGCCTTATCCCGAAGATCGGATGGCTCAGCCGCTGGTCATTGGGCTATGTGATCGGTATGGCTGCGGGTCTGCGTCTTTACGGGTATATGAGTTCGGATGTCATCGGACAGATCCATGCGACCATGCTTCCCCTCTGGACCGGCAATCTTGCTTCCAGCATCAACAATATCATTCTCATCGTCGGTGTCCTGACCGGGTTATTCTATTTCTTCTTCTCGGTGGAACATAAAGGTGCCTTGAAGGTGGTTTCCCGCATCGGTATCTACTATCTGATGATCTACTTCGGTGCATCCTTCGGCTTTGCCGTCATGGGCCGTATCTCATTGCTGATCGGGCGATTCAATGATCTCATTGAATATTCTGCCAAACAATATTGGTTTGCTACTCCCATTATACTGGTCATTATGATTGCTGTGCTGGTACTGACTGCCAAAAAGGATAAACAGGAGGTCTGACGACCCGGTAAATCGAGTCTAACGCCCCGGTAATCCATCGGGGCGTTTTTTCATTCAAGGAATAATATTTGTTTGTAAGAACGGAGTTCCCTAAGTTACAGATGCTGGCATTCGAATCCCGCAAAACCGGAGAAGGATATTTATGAACACTGTCACTTTTCGGGTCAATACACCTTCACGCACATGCTTTATCGATATCACGGCCGAGATCAGTACCTGCATCCGGGAGAGCGGTTGCACATCCGGCCTTGTTTGTATCTTTACTCCCCACACCACTGCGGGGATCACGATCAACGAAAACGCCGACCCGGATGTCCTGCATGATCTGGACTACAAGATCAATAGTATGATACCAAAACGTGACAATACATACCGCCATTCGGAAGGCAACAGCGACAGCCACTTAAAATCATCCCTCTTTTCCCCTTCCCTTACCCTGATCTTTGAAGACAAGAAATTACTCCTTGGCATTTGGCAGGGGATCTATTTCTGCGAGTTTGACGGTCCCCGGAACCGTACCGTGCATATTAAAATTATCGGAGACAAATAAAATGAACAACCTTCTCAAGCATGTCCTGATTTTTTTCATGATCGTATCGGTCTCCTGCCTGAATGCGGAAGAAAACACAAAAAAAGATACGCATTTCTACATGGAACTTGATCTTTATACCGGTTTAAAAGCGGGTATATGCCATTCATTTCATGATCGTATCGGTCTTTACGCAAGTGCCGGCATCGCGCTGGTATCTCCGACACAGATATCGTACAATGCTTTTGCCGCCTTTGCTCTGCGCGATGCGGAAAAAAAACTCCGGATCGATCTGAACGCCGGGATCATCCACGGGGTTTTCGATGTGATCGGACCACAAATTTTTCCCAATAATCCGGAATATGGTTATTATTATTATGTCAATCCGGGCATCGCGTTTCATGTTTCATATCCGATCGCCAAGAACCTTCTCGCCGGGATCCGACTGGGTACCGAGATCATGATCGGATACGATATGGGTTCGTGGCGTGTCCATCCGCAACCCCAACCGAATGCCGCTCTGACCCTTACTTTTTAACCACATAAGAACAGAGGGGACCGGGGTCCCCTCCGCACAATGATCGTTCTTATATTAACGCTAAGTTATTTAAGCAGCAGCATCTTCCTGGTTTGATAGAAGCTTCCCGCTTTCATACTGTAAATATAGACACCGCTGGGAAGATCGGATGCATCCAGTCGGATACGGTAGAAACCGGGCGAATGCTGTGCGTTGACAAGTTTCCGTACGGCTTTCCCGTTCATATCGTAGAGATTTATTTCCACCTTTTCACTCTGCATAATGGCATAATCGATCGTTGTGACCGGGTTGAAGGGATTCGGATAATTGGCCGACAACATAAACTCCGTCGGCAGTTCAACAAGATCAAGCTGGGAATCGATGTAAAAGGTCATCGTATCGCTGTAAGCGGATAAGCCGCCCTTGTCGACCGCCGCAACGGTCCAGAAGAATTCCCTCTGATCGATCAGGCGACGCTGATCAAAAAAGGTTTCGCTTGTGGTAATGACAAAGACCGTCGACCCCGTATACCAGTAATACACCTTGTATGTAAGTTCATCACCGGGATCCGGATCAATGGATGCGGTCCATTCAAAACGCGGATAACGGGTGGTCTGGTAACTGTTATGCAAAGGTGCCAGCTGCACGGGTGCGGAAGGCGCTTCATTAACGGTATTGATCGCAAGGGTCCGGGATGCTTCGCGCGAACGTGTTTTTGCTCCGTAGTTATCAACCGCCTTCACGTACCAGCGATAACGTCCGTTTTCAATAAGGTCTTCGCCGGGCTGCCAGGACAGTTCCGTACCCGAATAACGGCATTCCATGGAATCGGGGTGCAGCCCCAGATAAAGTTCATAATGCACGGCATCGCCGGGATCCGGATCGGAAGAAGCTTCCCAGGAAAAGACCGGCCGGAACACATCATGGATCGATCCGTTCGCCGGTGCCAGAAGATCAAAGGCAAGCGGTGGTGAATTCATACTGTTAACCTGAAAACGCCAGTATGTCGACTGCAAGGTGTCGCTAGTGCTCAACACAGCCTTTACGTGCCAGTAGATGGTCTTGTCTTCACCTAATTCCTGTTCAAGGCGGACCCAGTTGGTATCCGTTTCGATCGCCTGGACCACCGAGAAGTTCAGAGTTTCGGAAATGTATACCAGATAGGTATCCGCATTGGGAACGGACTGCCAGATCAGTCTGGGACTCCGAGTTGAAATGATCTCCATACTGTCCGGACTGATCAGGGCAAAATCGCCCTTGAAATTTTCGATAATAAGAATATAGTCTTCTTTTACAATATCCACAGTTACCCCGGAAGCTACAATGCGGAGACTGACACTGTACAACCCCTCATCGCTGTATTGATGACTGACGGTTTGACCGTTACCGCTCTGTCCGTCACCAAAATCCCAGATATATTCATAATTCCCGTCAGGCAGGGGTGTTACAGCAGAAAAAGTAACATCATAATTAGGTACTCCCATGGTGTAGTCGGCGATCAAATCGAATTCCCCGGTTCCCCGGCTTTCCCATTTCATGGCGTCATAGGCAATGATCTGACTCGCGACACCGGTGCTGTCGCCCAGATATACATAATTCGACTCATCATCGGAAAAAAGATATTTTCCAAGAGAGACCCAGTCATCGGAAGCGGCATTCTGATCGACGATAACAACAGTCTCTCCCCCGGCATGGCGGACCCTGTAAGGCGCGGAAACGGCCGTGGCATTGGCGGGTATATAGGCAAATATTTCATAAAAACCGCTTTTGTCAAGCTACGGGGTCCAGGTCACGTAACATATATCCGAAGCACTGGCTTCGGTATAGGTCCACCAGTGATGCCCGTTGTGACCGCTTGTTTCGCTGCGGTAATAGCGCATGGGAACGGTATTCCCTTCGGCTTTGATATAAAAACCGCTTGTGACATGCCTGTCGTCCACGAGGGAATCCGATAATGCCGTTATGGGATGATCGGTGGCGATGCACCAGGGCATGCTGCTGTAACTGGGATTGGCGTAATTCAGACTTGCGTTGCCGTGGTTGTAACCCGGCCAGTCATAATATACGACCTCTCCGTAATAATTCGGCCAGGAAGCCCTGTTCCGGTCACCATAGGGATCATTGGCGATCACTGAACGCTGTCCGATGGTGGATGATCGGCCGATACCCACGATCAGATGTCCGGAACTGGAAAGATAATTACAGATCGAGAAAGGCTGTCCCTTGTCAATTTCGGCCGATACGGTCGCCCAGCTCGTATTCCAGGTTTGAGTACCGCTGACACCGTGTATGCCGTAATAGTTGTTCATACGCGAATTCGGACTCCCCCCGGTCCACATATAGCCGTATCCGCCGTAATTTGTGTAACAAACCGTACCCGCAGTGTTGCAGTCCTGACGGCTCTGATCGAAATAATGTCCGTTATAATAATAACGTTCATGCACATAAGCACCATAGTCGTTCCAGTTACCAAAACCCGATAAAAAAGGCCATTTCGGGAGCAATCCGTAATAGGCCATGACCATCGCAGCGGTCGCGGGGGCACAACTGCTGTATCCGCGCGGACCCGGTGTATGATAAACCTGATGGACGTACGGTACATCCAGATAGGTATCCGAAAGCGGGGCCTGGAATTCATAAAAAACGGGTGATACCGGCAACTTGTCGGGCAACACATCGGCCACGGTCTGTTTTTTCATGCTGTTGTCCACGCTTTGTATCCGTGGTTTGTCTTTTTGCATATAGAGCAAGGAACCGTCCGGCAGAAAACAGGGTCCGGTCAGCATCGTTTCCGGTTCGTCCGTTGCAAAACGGATATTTCCGGCAAGATCGGAGACGATGATCTCCGTAGTGCGGATCCCTTCCTGTTCGTCGAGCTCAACGCGCACATAAGCATAGGTATCTCCGGTTTCGGACCAACGCAGATCCGCGCCGCGTCCCACCGTGGAACTGACATTTTCCTGCGTATCGTAGATAAACAGAATACCGTCCAAACGGGCATAGGCGATATACCGGCTGTCCGGCGACCAATTGGGAAAAACATGACCATATGCATTATCCGTGATCCGAAATTTCTCATTCTGCCCGTTAAGGTCCATGACCCATAACTGATCTTCCCTGTCGTTAAAGACCACGCGCTTGCCGTCCGGAGAGATAGGTGCAATACCGGCATAGGTACCGAGATCATAGACGCTGCGCCTTCCGTTTGCTTCAACGTAAAATGTATTTCCAATGGTATAAGCAATCTCTCCCGCATTGGAAAAAGACACCTGACCGGCACAATGGACTGCTTCATGTAATATATTTATCTCTCTGGTTATCAGATTCATATATGCCGGTGCTTCAAGTCCTCCCCGTGCTTCGCGCCACTTAAAACCCAAAAGATGCTGCTCGGGAGCCAGAGTGTAATAATATCCCACACCCGCTGCGCTTACCAAGGATTCCGTCCCTCCGTTACGGTCATAGTAATAGATCGTTGACCGCATGGAATCGGTATAGACAAATCCACCCTGATAGGAGCGGATATCGGTCGCGGCAAGTAGGATCCCCGTATTGATGACAAGGACCGTAAAAAGTATCAGTTTCGTTCGTTTTCTCATCTGGTTCTCCGTTTAGTATCAGAAAATCTACATATAATAATGTTTTCGCGGGGTAATGTAAAGCCTTGAATTATTAATTTATTATGAATACATTACCCAAAAATACGGAGCAGTAAATGAAACGTTTTATCATATTATTAGGACTGGTTTCAATATTGAGTGCGCAGACCTTTGTCCCCAACATCTCCATCGAGGGTCAAAATCTGAACCCCCAGGAACAACGTATCATTTCCGAACTTCAAAATACGATCGAACGCTACATCCAGTCGAACAGTTTCAGTAATGAACGCTATGCGCACCGCGTACCTTATTACATCAATATTTTTGTCAATCAGATATCGCGAAGCGGTTCCAATCTGAGTATCTCTGCCAATGCGTTCTTCTCCAACGGATACGATCAGCGTTATGTGGATAATGCCTGGATCTTTGAATTTACCGAAGGAGAGGTTTTTTACAGGGAAATGCGTTACCATCCTTTACGGGATATGATCGATTATTACGGTTACCTCATTATGGCGACGGAAATGGATGGTATCGAGGAACTCGGCGGCAATTCACTCTTCGATCTTGCCAATGAGATCTATTCCCGTGGCAGTAATTCCCAATGGTCACGGGGCTGGAATTCCAGAAAAGACGATTTTGACAAGCTGACCGGCGATTTCCGCCTTCGGCGTGCCCGCTATCTCTACAATCAGGCGTTCTGGGCTATTGATGATGGAGACGGGACGGCAGGCTGGTATTATCAGGAAGAAGCGCTGGAACTTCTGCTCGCATCAAAAAGACTGGATTCGCAAAATAAATTCCTGAATTTCTTTATCGAAAAACATTATCAGGATATCGAATATTTCGCGCAAGTATATCAGGATATATCCTTATTGCCCTTGTACCGTGAACTTTCACCTTCCAACGAAGCTTTTTTCGATCAGGTGGAAAGGACCTACAATTATTAAGTGCTTTATTCGATCTGAATACTTTTTTACATACTGAAAAATCAATTATTAAGCTTCTTCCGCGATCCTTTGTATCTCGGAAAACGCTATCTGTCCGGCACGCAGGAGTTCGATCGTGTTATTTTCGTTTATTCTGATAACCGTACTGCCGGCACTGTCGGTATTCTCTTCCAGTTGCGCATCACGAATGAAGAGAGAGATATCATTCCTGAAAAAGCGTTCTATCTTTTCCATCTCCCGCATGACCGGGAACCCGCTGATATTGACACTTGTGGTTATGACCGGAGCCGGAAAATGATCCATCATGGCGCGGCAAAAAACATGGTCGGGAATACGAAAGCCGAGATATCTTCCCTCGCTGTATAAACGTTCGGGCAGCAGACGCGCTCCCGCAGGCAGCACAAGCGTCACTGCCCCCGGAAGAAAATGTCCGATGATCTTTTCCGCTATGTTCGATACATGGGCATAATCCCTGATCATATCGACATCCTTTACCAGTATACTTACCGGCATCACGGCGGGACGTGCTTTTATGCGATAAACGGCCTCAAGGACCTTTTCGGAACGCGCGTCGCCGCCAAAACCGTACAGGGTATCCGTCGGATAGACAAAAGCCTCTTCCGCATGTAATACTTCCAATGTTTTCACCAGTGCTGTCAAATCATTCATTTCAACGATCATACTTTACACTCCTGTGCATAAAGTTGTCCGCAGGCAGCAGCGATATCCTGTCCCCCGCTTTTCCGCAAGGTAACCGGGAAATGCGTATCGCCGAGCCGGGATATGAATAATGCGACACGCGCATCATCCGGTCTCCGGAAATGTCCGCCGGTCTCATTATATGGAATGATATTCAATTTACACGGTATGGACCTCAGTTTTTCGGCAAGAAGACGGGCATCTTCATTTCCGTCGTTCACATCACGCATCAATACATATTCGAAGGTCACAAGTTTGTGTGTGGTATCGGTAAAATACTTTACGGCTGCCAGTAATTCTTTCAGGGGATATGCCCTGTTCACCGGCATGAGCATATTTCGCTTTTCATCACTTGCGGCATTCAGAGAAACGGCAAGTTTGAACTGCGCCGGGTCATGCGCCAGATCCCTGATCCGTGGAACGATCCCGCAGGTCGAGAGGGTGATCCTGCGTGCTGCGATATGCGGACCTTTTTCATGGTTCAGAATGCGTGCCGCCTTGAGCACTGCATGATAGTTATTGAACGGTTCACCCATTCCCATGAATACAACATGGGTAATATTCTTTCCGCTGATTCGTTTCACCGTCAGAAACTGTTCAACGATCTCACCGGAGGACAGATCACGTACAAAACCCATCTCCGCAGTCCGGCAAAAACCACAGCCCATCGCACAGCCGATCTGTGAGCTGACACAAAGAGTGTTCCGTCCGGCAGAAGGAATAAGCACCGTTTCAAGTTTATGACCATCTCGACACCTGAACAGGAATTTCTCACTGCCGTCCGTATGACTTATTCTGCGATCATGGAGTTCCAGCAACAAAAAGGGTCCCTGTTTTTCGACCATTGTGCGCACCGGAAGGCTGATATTGGACATTTCTCCCGGAGATCCGACGTTTTTACCGAATATCCATTCGAAGAGCTGTCTGCCGACAAACGGCTTCAAGCCTTTATCGAGTGCCCAGTCCTGTATTTCCGCATAATCCATGTTCTTGATACTGTCATTCATATCATAATGTTGATATAATATTGATAACAAACAAGAAGATTTGCGCAAAAATATCTAATCGCCTGTTATTCTGTAATATCAATCGTTTTTCTTGCTTTTTGGCATATAAACCAATATTTTTAATTGTTAATCTAATCGGGAGTTCATATGAACACATCAGATTTAATTCAACAGGTATCTGAAAAGGCTGAAGTTTCCAAAACGGAATGCAAGGATCTGTACGAAACGCTATGTACGATCATGCAGGACCATTTTGAAGATGAGACGGGAATTGTTATCCCCCAATTCGGCACGTTCAATATAAAAGAAAAAAGCAGCCGCGAGTCCTTCAACCCGGCCTCGGGTGAATATGTCATGCTTCCGAAAAAATTGATACTGACCTTTACGCCTGCAAGTCAATTAAAAGAAGATCTTAGATAAGGATGGGACCTATGGCTACAAAGATCACATATCAGCAACTGGTTGATGAATTTTCGACTAAAACGGGCCGGACAAAGGCCTTTTCAAACACATTCATCAAAGATATCTTTATCAGCATTCAGGAAGGTCTTCGCAGAGATGAGAATGTCAATATCAAAGGACTTGGAATTTTCAAACTGCAGGAAGTTGCTGAACGCGAGACCGTTAATCCCAAGACGGGAAAAGTCACACTGATCGAAGCACATAAGAAGGTCGTTTTCAAACCCGAAAAAGCGCTGCGAGAGAAGGTCAATGCCAAATATGAAAAATTACAGCCAAAGAAAATAAAAAAGAAAGAACCCAAAAAGGCCAGCGTACCGGAGATCCCGCTACCAAAGGAAGAAAAGTTCACCGAAAAGACCCTGCCGAAGAAAGAAACAATGTTATTCGGAACCGCCAGTGATCTTCCCGCAGGTGAAAAAACCGCCTCCGCGCCTCCCCCTAAAAATGACAAGAAGATCATGCCGACCTTTATTATCGAGGAAAAGAAAAAGAAATCCGCATGGCGATGGATCGTTCCCCTGCTTCTGATCATTCTGCTGATCGTACTTCTTTACGTTATTCCCGTAAAATTTGAATCACTGGAAAAATACGCCTTCTGGAAACCCTTGACGAACCGGATCGAAAAAATCCAGAAAGCGGAAAAAACAGAAACGATCCAGTCTGAACTGGACGAGATCTTCGTTAAAGCACCCAAACCTCAGAAAATGGATATACAGACCCAGGTTGAACATAAGGATATCATTGACCTTACACCGGTACCGAATGAGGAAAAATGCCTTATTCATATTATTAAACCGAACAATACCTTATGGGGCCTGTCGGTCCAATATTATTCCAGGGCATCGCTTTGGCCCAATATTTACAGAAAGAATGTTGAAAGCCTGCGCACACCCGATCTTCTGATCCCGGGTCGTGAATTACTGATACCCGAGCTTCAGGGTGAATCTTTTCAGTTGAGCAAAGTCGATTCCGCCCGTATCGCGCAGGGATATTATCTCGCATACCGATCATACAGAAAATACGATCCGGAAAAAGCGGAAGGATATCTGCGCGTAGCAAAAACATTCAGTACAACGATCGAATAGAACCATTTCTCTCAATACGTATGTTTTGTGAACTTCTCTTCGCATGTTTTATGCATTTTAATCATAAAAAGCAAAAACCGACATTTGTCGGTTTTTAACTGGTCGGGATGAGAGGATTTGAACCTCCGGCCTCTTCGTCCCGAACGAAGCGCGCTAACCGGGCTGCGCTACATCCCGTTTGGAATTGCGTTCCAAAAGCGAGGCAATATAAGAATAAACATCCTGTTTTGACAAGGAATTTTATTCTTAATACAGATAAGCCTGAAATTTATTTCCGCATGACATTTAAGATACGTTTGGGTATATCCGTATTGTCATAATATCCATTGAACTGTTCCGCTCCAACCCCGAACGCCCGGACGGGTACCGGTGTACCGGTATGGCCGAAGGTAGTCCAGCCAATTCCCGCTTTACGCGATAAAATGCGACTGGCAGTAACCATAAAGGGTTCATATGCGGTATAAGAAAAGTGATCTCTGGATATGCGTTCATTTCTGGGTAAAAAGGACCTCTCATAAGCCAGTATAAGATCTTGTTCTTCAAAATCGCGGAGTCCCAGACCTTTGCTTGCATCTCCCAGTCCCGTCTGTTCTCTGAGATAGTTAAATGCCCATTCGGGATCCGATCTTGCGGAATCGGGACCATATTCTTCGATACGCATATTCCGGATCTCGGTATATTCTCTGACCAATTGGGTAAATGAGGCTTTTTGCCATTGCAGCAGGCTCAGATCGAGGTTACTGTTGCCATAGGTCGTTCCCATGCTCATTCCGCCTGTTTCGTGATCGGCGGTAATGACAATGAGGGTGTTCTTTTTATTTCTGCTGTAAAAATCAAGGGCTACCCTGACAGCATCGTCCATATCCAGTACTTCCGTGATCGTTGCGGCGGCATCATTGAAGTGACTTGCCCAGTCGATCTTGCCACCTTCAACCATGATAAAGAACCCCTCGGGTCCTTTTAACATTTTTACGGCTTTTTCCAGGATATCCGCAAGGGTAATACTGCCCGGGTCCATATCCATACGATATGGCATTGCGTAATCCGATTTCACATCCGGATGTACGAATAAAACACGACCCGCACCGGGTTCGAGATAGCGGAAAGCGGTTGCATTATTGACATAAAGAAACCCGTTTTGTTTTGCAAGATCGAGAATATTGTCTTTCTCAATGCCCTTGGGGTCAGTCTTCTGGCGCACATCACCGCCGCCATAAAAGTCATAATTCGAATATGCCAATTGTCGTCCGATTTCATAGTAATTGTTGCGTGAGGGCTGGTGTGCATAAAATCCCGCCGGTGTGGCATGTGTAATATCTACATTGGTGATGATACCGACCTTCATGCCGCGTTCTTTTGCCGTCTCGGTAATGGACTTCAATGGATAACGATGGTCGGCATCCATACCGATCGTCCCGGAACTGGTCTTGATACCGCTTGCCAGTGCCGTGGCTGCCGCCCCCGAATCCGTGATATAGGCATTCGTTGAATTGGTGGTTGCCATGCCGCTGGCCGGCGCCAGGTTGATCGCTAGCGGAATGATACCGTTCTTGCCCTCCATTGCCGCAAGATAGCGTTCGGCGGCATTCATCTGGACCGTTCCCATCCCGTCACCGATAAAATAGAAAACATATTTCGCCTTCGTTTGTCCGCAGGACACGAAAAGCAATAAGACCGTAATCAAAGCGATGGTATATTTCCACTTCCGTACCATTTGATCATTGCTCCTTTTCATAAAAATATTCAGCTGTAAACGTTCCATTATTATAATCACACAAAACGGAAGTTTCAAACAGTTTTGAGAGAATTTCACTGTTCATAACATCCATTTTCCGACCTTTGCAGAACATCCTGCCGTCTTTTAGCATCAGAATATGGCTTATTTGCGGAATGATCTCATCAATACTGCGGGTAAAAAGGATACATGCGGGCGTACCGGGGTCGGCGAACAATCTCTGAAGATCTTCAAGAAAACGTTTCCGGGCAAAGGGATCAAGGTCCGCAGACATGTCATCCAGCAGGATCAGTCTGCGTTCGGGCGTCAAAGCCGAAGCAAGCAATACCATCCTCTTCTCACGGGATGTCATTTGACGCCACAGGCGATCTCCCAGATATCCGGAGGAACATTTATTCAGCAGATCCATGGCTTTGCGTTTTTCGACTGCACTGCGATAGGACGATCCGGCGGTATGTTCCTCAAGGATCCCGCAGATCACTTCCGTTCCTTTCATGGACGGCAATATCTTTCCGTATAATTTCGGATTAAGAAGAATGATCTGTTTTTTCAGTTCATTCCATTCTCCGGAAGTATATGACCTCCCTAAAAGCCTTATTTCGCCACGTACTTTTCCGGCATAACGGCTCAATACCGATGCCAGAGCTGTTTTCCCGGACGCATTCGGTCCGAAAACACACCAATGTTCACCGCTTTTAACCTGCCAGTTGATCTCCCGCAGGACGATATGTTCCCGCTCGATCTCCAATCCTGTAATATCGATGATCATGTCATTTTTTATCATTGCGTAATGTATAATGATCCCGCAACATTTCCACGAATGAATATTCACTTTTTCGTGCGAAAGTCCTTTTTAATGATTTTTAATTTTTATAGGTGAAATTAATATTATACATTTACCGAGCATTGGAGATAATATGCCGGAAACCTGGGAAGAAATAAGAACGTACCGTGAAGAAAAGGGATTGTCGCTTGAAGTCTTGAGCGAACGCCTGCGTCTTCCGGTCGAACGTATCATGTACCTCGAAAAAGGTGACTTTTCGGATGCTGATCCGGTGATCATCCGTTTACATCTTAAGAATTATGCCAAACAACTGGAACTGGATTATCAAAAACTGCTGGAACTCTGCGGTCTGGATCAAAAAAAAGAAACTTATATTCCTGAAAACTACAGCGATAAAACCATTGTAAAGAAGACACGCTCCTATCGCGGGCGCAAGAAAGAACCCAGTAAGGTGATCATATACGGCTCGATCGTTCTGGGGGTATTCCTCCTGATATTTCTGATGAACAGACTGTTCATACATCTTGAAATACCTGATAATCTGTTTGAAATGACCGATAAACAACGTTTTGCACTTGATCATGAACAGGATCAGATCAGCGATTCCCTTCGCTACCGGCCTGTGATCCCGCAGGTTGCCAAGCAGGCGGAAGTAATTGATATCACAGAAGATATGGATATCCTGTCGGAATTCCGGATCACTTTTCCCCTTAGTCTGAATATTTTTCCGCGTAAAACGCTTACCTTCCGCTACGAGATCACAAATGATCAGCCGCGGGAAGATTTTATCCTCAAAGACCGGCCGCAATCGCTTGTATTCAACCGTTCCGGAAGAATGATCTTTCATCATACCGAAGACAGTCGTTTTGTCATCGGAGATCTTTCCTTCCGTGAAAAAGATTACTCCCGCGTTGTGATCGAAATAAACAGTGAGGGACAAGCCTCGGTTTTCGTAAAATAATAAAATAAATCATATCACTTACAGTTCGATACGGAGGATATTCTCCTTCTTCGGAAGAAAATGAAAAAGGCAGACGGATCTGCCTTTTTTATATTCAATCTACATCCCGTTCCATTGCAGAAGCCTACACAACTCCCTGTTCTACCATTGCTTGTGCAACTTTCATAAAACCGGCGATATTTGCGCCCCGGACATAGTCGACATAATGATCATCCATACGTCCGTGTTTCACGCACTGTTCATGAATACGGACCATGATATGCCGCAATTCCTCATCCACTTTTTCACGCGGCCAGGACATGCCCATGTAATTCTGTGTCATTTCAAGGCCCGAAGTGGAAACACCTCCGGCATTGGCGGCTTTCCCCGGAGCATAGAGAATCCTTGCATTTTCAAAGACCTCAACCGCTTCGGGTGTTGACGGCATATTTGCACCTTCAACAACACATTTGCAGTTGTTCTTGATCAGCATCTCGGCATCCTGTTTATTCAGTTCATTCTGCGTTGCACAGGGAAGTGCAACATCGACCGGCTGTTCCCACGGGCGTTTACCGGGATAGAACGTTGCTTTAGGGAATTCTTTTGCATACGGCGCGACCACATCGTTATTGCTTGCGCGTAAACGCAGCATATAATTGATCTTTTCATCCCGAATACCATCCGGATCATACACATAGCCGTCCGGACCGGAGATCGTAACGACTTTTCCGCCGAATTCGCTGACCTTTGCAGCTGCGCCCCAGGCGACATTTCCGAATCCCGAGATCGCAACTTTTTTGCCTTCAAAGCTTTGTCCGATATTTTTCAGCATTTCGTTGGCAAAATACACAACACCGAAACCGGTCGCTTCGGGGCGCACAAGACTGCCTCCCCAGTTGATGCCTTTGCCTGTCAAAACACCGGTGAATTCATTCCGTAGACGCTTATATTGTCCGAAAAGATAACCGATCTCGCGTGCGCCGACCCCGATATCGCCGGCAGGAATATCCGTACGGGGACCGATATGACGGAACAGCTCACTCATATAACTCTGACAGAACCGCATGATCTCACCGTCGGATTTCCCTTTTCCGTCAAAATCCGAACCGCCTTTACCGCCCCCCATCGGGAGGGTCGTCAACGCATTTTTGAAAATCTGTTCAAATCCGAGAAATTTCAGAATGGAAAGGTTGACACTGGGGTGAAAGCGCAACCCGCCTTTGTAGGGACCGATCGCACTGTTGAACTCAATGCGGTAACCGCGGTTAACCTTAACTTCTCCGGCATCGCTCACCCAGGGAACACGGAACATGATCACACGCTCCGGTTCGACCAAACGCTCCAGAATACCGGCATCCTGAAAAATGGGATTTTCCTTATATATATCCCATACGGATTCAACCACTTCCTTTACCGCCTGTAAAAACTCAGGTTGATCCTGGTTCCTCGCGGCAACTTTCTCCAAAAATGCTTGTTTGCTCATTTAATTTTCCTCCCTGATGTCAAACAAATCCTGGCGGGCCCTGTTAATTAAAATCCCGCTTCCTGTGCCCCGGAATGCGGGAAATATTCCATTATGTTTATTGTCAAGATATCTCCTCGAACAATAGTGAATTTAATGATTATTTTTCAGAAAAGTAAAGGTGAGTTTTATTTATTTACCCGCATTTTCATGGCTTTTTTTAATTCCGGCTATCGAATGAAATACGAGATAATATTATTAAATTTTATAAAACATTGCTTTCTGCAATATTTTGCTCATGAATTATGTCATATTTTCGAAAAATAATATTAATATGTTTCCGGCCCGAGAATGCAAAAGATCATTTTTACATTTTTTCGGATTCATATTTTGAGATCGCGTCACGCATGAGAGGGATCATATTGTCGTTAACGGCCCGGACGGCAAGTTTGATCCCGTTCGCAAACGCGAGCGCGGTTGAGCGGCCGTGACATTTGACAACAAGGCGGTCAAACCCGAAGACAGGGGCTCCCCCAAAGGCTTCGTAACCCGCTACTTTCATAACTTTTTTGATCCCTCCGGATAACAAGAGCAAGCCGAGTTTCCAACTCAGTTTCCCACGCATTGCCTTTCCGGCAAGTTTTTTTACTGTTTCTGCTACACCTTCCATTGTCTTGACGGCAATATTTCCGCTGAGTCCTTCCGAAACAATAATATCCACACGGCCCTTGACGAGGTCATTGCCTTCGACATTGCCGATAAAGTTAATATCCGGACGAGAGGAAAGAAGCTTGTAAGCCGTTTTCATGGTCTCATTGCCCTTATGGTCTTCCGCTCCGATATTCAGCAGCGCGACGGTCGGCGAGGATATATTCAACAGTTTTTTCTTATAACTGATACCCATATAAGCAAAATGTACCAGATCATCCGGAGTATTGGATACGTTCGCTCCGATATCCAGCATAAGTGAATAGATATCATCGCCTCCTTTTTCATTCAGGGTCGGAATAAGCGTTCCCAAAGCGGTGCGCTTGACACCCGGGATCCGCGGAATATAGCTTGCCGCAGAAAGAATGACCGCCCCGGTGCTGCCGGCGGAGACCATGGCATCCGCTTCTCCGTCACGAAGAAGTTTTGCAGCTAAAAGAACAGACGCATCGGGCTTTGCCGCAATGGCCTGTTTGGGTGATTCCTGCATGCTGATGGCATCCGGCGTATGTACGATCCGGATACGGTCCGCATGATACTCGTGTTTCTCAAGTTCGCTACTGATAAGCTTTTCATCACCGATCAGGATCAGCTTTACCGGTAACTCCATTGATATTTGACAGGCGCCTTCAACCGTGATCCCCGGTGCGTGATCACCCCCCATCGCATCGATCGCTATCCGTATGTTTTCTTCTTGCATAATATCCCTTTCTATGTTGCCTCTAATGTAAAGTTTTTTCCTATAGGGGTCTATATATTTTTTTATTTGCTTTCGCGACGGATACACTGACTCCGCCGTAGTATTTTTCAATTAATTTATTGGTTTTTCTGCTTTCATCCGTTAAATTTGACAGCTTTGCTCTTTATGAATGAAATATCCTTTATCCCGCGCAAAGCAGCGGAAGAAGGTCGAAACTGAATATGGAGGTTATACCCGGTATGGCTAAAAACCTGATTTGGCGTTATCTCATTATCGTTGTCCTGCTCGGCTGGGCGGTTTATTCGCTCTTACCCACACTGCAATACGAACGTTTGAGTAACACAGAAAAAGCCGCACTTCAGGAAGAAGGAAAACTTTTTGATCTTGAATCCAGGATCATTAAACGCGGTCTTGACCTTCAGGGCGGTATGCACCTGATCCTTGAGGTCAACGTGCCGGATTTTGTTAAAAAGATCGCAGATAATCAATCCATGATCTATTACAACTTTATGGATAAAGTGGATGCTGCGTACAGCGAAAGTCCCGAATCGGATTATCTTGATATCCTGCTGCAGGTTGCTGAGGATGACAGTATCCGGCTCAGCCGGTATTTCCCTGCGGACGGACGCAGAACCGATAACAAATCCATAGTGGATAATCTTGAAAAAGAATGTCAGCATGCGATTATCCGTGCGGAAGAGATCATTCGTAACCGTATCGATCAATTCGGTGTTGCCGAACCGGTTATCCAGTTGATCGGCAATAAACGCATTATCGTAGAACTTGCCGGTATCGATGATCCCCAGCGCGCTAAGGATATTATCCATAATACCGCGCTGCTTGAGTTCATACTTCTGAAAGATGCAGAGTACACCCAGGACATCATCAATCGTATCGATGCTGCCGTAAAACGCATCAGCCCCGCTGAGATCGCTCACGCGGATACGGCCGTGGTATCGCAAAAGAAAAGCGCGGATAAAGAAATATCCGTTACCGAGTTGCTCGGACTGGCTGAGACCGGTGATCCCCGGGATGATGCCAGCGTTCTGGTAGACCTTGATATCGCTGCCGACAGGCCATTCAGTGCACTGTTGCGGAACTTGGGCTGGGATATCGGTGTACCCGTTGAAAATTACTATGCAGTAAATAAAATATTGAATGATCCGGAGGTCATACGGCTGCTGCCCAATGATCTTCGTATCCTTTTCTCGGCAAAAACACAAAAAGTTCAAACCACCGACGGAAAGGCTGCTGAGTTCTATTCCCTTTATTTCGTGAACCGTGAAGCGGGTCTGACCGGTGAAGTCGTCCGCGAAGCCAAAGCGGAACTAGGGAGTGTTTCCAGCGAACAGATGGGACGTCCGATCGTAAATGTACGCATGGATGCCGAAGGAACAAAGATCTGGGCACGTATTACCGGTGCCAATATTGACAAACGTCTTGCCATCGTGCTGGATAACCGGGTCCAGATGGCACCCCGGATCCAGAACAAGATCCCGAACGGACGTACCGTGATCGAAGGGTTTGCCAATCTGCAGGAAGCGCAGGATATTGAGATCGTACTGAAAGCCGGCGCACTTCCCGCTCCGATCAATATTATTGAGGAACGTACCGTCGGAGCTTCGCTGGGAGCGGATTCGATCCGGCGCGGGGTCCAAAGCGCATTGATCGGTCTGGCTATCGTCGCGCTTATGATCATTTTCTATTATCGCGGTGCGGGACTGATCGCTTTCACAACTCTGATCCTGAACATTCTTTTTGTTCTTTCCATTCTTGCGGCCCTGAGGGCGACACTGACCCTCCCGGGTATTGCGGGACTTGTTCTGACAATGGGTATGGCCGTAGATGCCAATGTGCTGATCTTTGAGCGTATCCGTGAAGAGTATTTGAAGGGTAAGGCCGTGCGATCATCCGTTGAGAACGGTTATTCGCGGGCTTTGATCACCATTTTTGATGCAAACCTTACAACACTGATCACAGCGCTGGTTCTGCAACAATATGGTTCCGGTCCGATCCGTGGCTTTGCGGTGGTCCTGTTCTGGGGAATTATCTTTAACTTCGTATCCGGATACTTTATCTCCCGAACATTGTTCACATCCTTCACACACGGTAAGAAACCTTTAAATAAGATCAGTATATAGGAGGTTATCGTGTTACAATTCTTTAAAAATCCCAGTTATCAATTTGTTTCGAAACGCCGTATCGCTTTCATTATTTCTGCTATCGTCATTCTTGCGGGAATTGTCTCGATGTTCCTCCAGGGATTGCATTACGGAGTTGATTTTGCCGGCGGTGCAAAAATGCAGATCAAATTCAGCCAGCCTATCAACGCCCAGGACCTGCGTGCGCTTTTTTCGGAAAAAGACCTCGGTAATCCTGAGATCAAGAGCAGCGGTGTTAATGAATACATGATCACGATCAATACCGAAATATTCGACGATCCCGATGCTGTCCTGAGCGAAGCGCTCTCCGGTCTCAATTATGATATCCTGCAGATCGATAAGGTCGGTCCCAAGATCGGTCAGGAAATGCGCAGCAATTCCATCAAAGCGATCGCGATCGCCCTCCTGCTGGTGTTGATCTATATTACCATCCGCTTCGAGTTCCGATTCGCGGTTGGAGCGGTTATTGCACTTCTGCATGATGTGCTTGTCGCCCTGGCGTTCTTTTCCATTTTCCAGTGGGAGTTCTCCATGCCCGTGCTTGCGGCATTTCTCACGATCGTCGGATATTCATTGAACGATACGATCGTTGTCTATGACCGTATCCGTGAGAACATCAAAATACACAAAGGGAAGCCGCTCGGTGATGTCATCGATCTCAGCATCAATCAGTCCCTTTCCAGGACCATCATCACATCATTGACGACATTTCTGGTCGTGCTTATCCTTGCGATCTTCGGTGGTCAGGTCCTCTTCGGTTTCTCGATCGCTCTTGTGGTCGGTGTAGTCGTCGGGACATATTCTTCCATGTACGTGGCCGCTCCGATCCTGGTCATGTGGGGTCATAAGTTCAAAGAAAAAGAAGAACCGAAGAAAAAATAGAATTTTCCGGGCGGGAATACTGCTGCCGGATGCTATACATATTGATCATTAAACCCGGCTCTATGCCGGGTTTGATCTTTTAGACAATGAGGATGGATAATGACACCGGAAATAATTGATGTCAGCAAACTATGCTTTTCTTTTGACAAGAAACATCCGGTTTTGTCTGAAATTGACCTGCCCGTCCATGAAAATGATTATCTGGTTATCATGGGTCCCAATGGCGGCGGTAAAACGACCCTGCTAAAATGCATGCTGGGTCTTCTGAAACCCGATAGCGGCTCCGTAACATACCGCGGGATATCAACTCTTGATATCGGATATGTCCCGCAATTTACAACCTTTGACAGACATCTTCCGATACGGGTATACGAGTTCATTGAAACAGGATTTATAAGCAGTTATCATCCCATTAAAAACCGGAAGCGTGTCGACCGGAATATGATCGAACATCAGATCGATCGTTTTGCCCTGAATGCTGTTGCTTATTCTTCGATCAGCGCTATCTCCGGCGGAGAACTCCAGCGTACACTTCTGGTACGCGCACTGGTGCGGAATCCAAAGATCCTTTTTCTGGATGAACCTACAACCTTCATTGATCCGGAATCGCGCGGAAACCTCTCTTCCTTGCTGAAAGAACTTAACAGAACAACGGCGATCGTTATGATCACGCATGATACATCCGCAATCGACGATCATGTTAAAAATATTGCATGTATAAATCGTAAACTCTATTACCACGGTCGTGAAGAACGTATTCAGGACTCACTGGAAAAGGTTTACGGCTGTCCGATCGAACTGATCGGTCACGGTCTGCCCCACAGGGTCCTCAAGGAACACAAATGAATTTCCTGCAGTATGAGTTTGTGCAAAATGCTTTACTTAGCGGACTTCTGCTCAGTATCATAGCCGGTATAATCGGTTCACTGATCGTCGTTAAGCGTGATACATTTCTGATCGGTGGCATCAGTCACGCCTCCTTCGGCGGATTGGGTTTATTCTACTTCCTTGGACTGAATCCCATACTCGGTGCATTTACGGTCGCATTTCTTTCCGGTTCGCTGATAGGTGCCAGTAAAGAAGAGAAACTGCATGAGAACAACGCACTCATTGGTGTGGTCTGGGCATTCGGTATGGCGGTGGGTATCATTTTTATAACGCTTACTCCGGGTTTTGCCCCGAATCTGTTAACATATCTTTTTGGCGATATCCTGACCGTCCGCGACCAGGAGATTGTCTGGATGCTGATCTTTACACTTATTTTACTGTTATCCGTATTCCTCTTTTATAAACCTTTTATCGTATATCTTCTGGATCCGGAATTTGCCGCACTGCAGGGAATAAAGATCCGTATCTACCGCCTGTTCTATTACCTCTTCATTTCAACGACCATCGTTCTGATGATACGCAGTGTAGGTATTATTCTTGTGCTGGCACTTCTCACCATTCCACCTCTTATCATACTTCCATTCTGCAAACGCCTATGGGTCATACTGCTCATGTCCGTAGTGCTCTGTCTGTTCATGTTCACGGCCGGTTTTACGATCGCTTTTTACACCCATTTGCCCACGGGGCCGGTGATCATCGTGACCGGAACGCTTTTACTCTTTATTGTGAGGCTCTTGTCATGTCTGCTTCGGAAAAGAAATTCCTGACCGATATTTTTGTGCAGATCCTCCGTGCCGCCCATCCCGAAAATATTTTTTCAAAATATCTGCACATGTATGAAGACCAGTTATATTACAGGAACAAATTGATCCCGTATAGCAGAGAAGGACGGATCGTGCTTGCCGGATCCGGAAAGGCTGCCTTATCCATGGCAAAATCCTTTCTTCAATATTTACCTCAACAGCCGGATGATACTTTGCTTATAACCCCGCCCAAACGTCGTTCGGGATTTTTCAATATCCTGTACGGCGATCATCCTCTGCCCGGATCGAACAGTCTGAATGCGGGTAAAAACATGCTTGATCTTCTTGACGATCTGGATGAAAGTGACACGTTATTCTACGTACTTTCCGGAGGTTCTTCTGCACTTTTCGAATATCCCGCGGAAGGTATCTCCCCTGAGGACTTACTCCTGTGCAATAAACTCTTTCTTGCGCGGGGATTGAACATTCATGAGATCAATTACCTGCGTACACGGCTTTCCATGGTAAAGGGCGGACGTCTTGCGGAACGCTGTGCTGCGGACTGCCACATTTTCGTTCTATCCGATGTGATGGGAAATGATATCTCCGTGATCGGATCGGGTCCCTTTGCTGCTGTTGCCGACGAGGGTTTTACGGTCAATGAACTATTGCATAAATACCATCTTGACGATGACTTACCCGCGCATATCCAAACCGTATTGCAAAACAACACACCCATACAATCCACACGCAGCATTCCGCATTATCTCTGCGGAAGCAATATGGACCTGCTGGAAATCGCGGCCGGAATGATCGGTAAAAGGGGCATTACAACTTACAGTTTCCCCGAAAGTCTCTTCGGTGAGGCCTGTGATACCGGATCTATGATCGCGGATATGATAAACAACTTTAAGGGTCCGAAGCCCGCCTGTTTGCTTTTCGGGGGCGAAACCACCGTTACCCTTCGGGGGGATACGGGTATGGGCGGCCGTTCACAGGAAACGGCGCTTGCCGCACTTAAGATATTACGGGATAAGCCCGGCTATGTGTTATTATGCGGCGGTTCGGACGGGATAGACGGACCTACGGACGCTGCCGGTGCTATGATCGACGATCACACATATCTGCAAGCCACAGATCGCGGCATCTCGATCAGCGAACACCTGTCGCGACATGATGCGTATCACTTTCATGAAAAGTGCGGCAGTCTGATCAAAACGGGGGCCAGCGGGACAAATATGGGTGATATCGCCCTGGGTTTTATTTTTTAAGCAAATCCGCCGGTTATCATCCCGATATATTTCCTCTTCAGCACATGAACAATACTTCTTAATCCATATTCATGCTTTTCTTTTCCAAAGAAAAAAGGGCTGTACGACCAGCCCTTTTTTAGGATGTGAAATATATTTATACGCGTTCGCGGCGTGTATATTTCGTATGCAGGAGATGATGGGATACTTCACCCAGCGGTTTGCCTAAAAACTCCTTATAGAGTTGAATAACCTCCGGGTTTTCGTGGGATTTACGTATCTTCATCTTTTCATCTTCGGTATAGATGGCCTCCGCACGTTTCTGACGGATCTCCGCATTGGTCGGAATGGGTTGGCCACCGCCGCCGATACAGCCGCCGGGACAAGCCATGATCTCAATGAAATGGTAAGGTGAATTCCCGATCGCGATATCTTCCATGATCTGCGTTGCGTTCGTCAATCCGTGAGCAATGGCGACGCGCAGTTCGATCCCTTCGAGGAAACTCCATTCGGGAAGCACATTCTCAAGTTTGACCGATGCATCCCTGATACCGTCCATACCGCGTATAGGTTTGATATTCAAGCCGTCAAAGGGTACTTCCCGGCCGGTAACAACTTCGTAAGCCGTACGCAGAGCAGCTTCCATCACACCGCCGGTTGCACCGAAGATCACCGCCGCACCGGTTGAATCACCCATGAATTTATCGAATTTTGCAGGTGGTATTTCTTTGAAATTAATACCGGACTGACGGATCATGTGACCCAGTTCGCGAGTTGTGCAGACCAGATCAATATCCTGCATACCGCTGTCGTTCATTTCAAGGCGGTTTGCTTCGAACTTCTTGGCCGAGCAGGGCATTACGGAAACATTTACGATATTTTCCGGTGCCACACCGATACGTTTGGCGTAATAGGTCTTGGCGATCGCACCGAACATCTGCTGCGGCGATTTACAGGTTGAAAGATGACCCAGATGATCCGGATACATATGTTCAATGAATTTGATCCAGCCCGGGGAACAGGAAGTCATTAAAGGCAGAGGAATATCTTCTTTATCGACCAATTTGCGTTTGAGGCGGTCCAGGAGTTCGTGACCTTCTTCCATAATGGTCAGGTCTGCCGCAAAGTCCGTATCCAGTACGGAATCAAAGCCGAGATGTTTGAGCGCGGCAGCCATTTTGCCCGTTACGCGCACGCCCGGTTCAAATCCCAGCATTTCACCCAATGCCACACGGACTGCCGGGGCTGTCTGAACAATAACATGTTTGTCCGGATCGCCGAGAGCTTCCCAGATCTCATCAATATAGCGCCGTTCGGTCAATGCACCTGTCGGACAGCGATTGATACACTGACCGCAATTGGTACAGACCACATCACTGAGCACGGTATCAAAAAAGGTAGCGATCTTCATATCCGCGCCTTTATTGATCACATCCAGTGCATTCACTTTCTGCAGCTCGGCACAGGTGCGTACGCAGCGCTGGCAACGGATACATTTGCTCTCATCCTTTTCGATGGCCCAGGATGTCCGGTCAATCGTAAAGTTTTTATTTTTTAACAGATTGAGATAGATCTCATTATCAATATTATATTCCGATGCCAGATCCTGCAGTTCGCAATTGGTGCTGCGGTAACAGGTCGTACACTGCGTCGAATGTTCCGAAACGAGCAGAGCCAGAATATCTTTCCGGGCACGCCGGACAAGCGGTGAGTTTGTATAAACGACCATGCCTTCCATCGCCGGGGTTGCACAGGAAGCCGGAAGGACACGCCATCCTTCAACCTCAACAACACAGACACGGCAATTACCGGCAATGCAAAGATCATCATGATAGCAAAGCGTGGGGATCTTCACGTTCTCCACTTTTGCCGCTTCCAGGAGGGTCGTTCCTTCCGGAACACTGACTTTCTTACCGTCTATAACTAAATTGATCATTTTTATTGTCATGGTTTACCTCGTATTAATAGATCATTTCTTCTCTGAAGTTCTCGACAATGGAAGAGAATGAGTTACCGACTGATTGGCCCAATCCGCATTTTGCGGTCAGCTTCATCGTTTCTGCCAAACGCAGCAGGTCATTCAGATATTTATGACTTTTTTCACCGCGTTTGATAGCTTCGATACCTTTCAGCAGCTGCTGACAACCCACCCGGCAAGGTGTGCACTGTCCGCAGGATTCTTCCTCAAAGAATTCAAGATAATTGTGCAGAACATTGTACATTGACCGCGAGCTGTTAAAGATCATCATGGAACCGCCGGTAGGCAGTGAAAACCCCTTTAATCCGCCCTGATAGCCGATTGTGGTCTCTTTAAAACGTTTACGCGGCACACAGAAGCCCGACGCACCGCCAACCTGCACGGCTTTGGTATCGCCGTCGCCAAATTCCTTGACAAAATCTTCCAGTGTCATCCCCATCTCGATCTCATAGATACCCGCTTTGGGAGTATCGCCGGAAACCGAGAACAATTTTGATCCGCTGGAACCTTCAATACCCATATTCTTGAACTCATCGGCTCCGATACGAACGATCATCATAGTGTAAACCAATGTCTCCACATTGTTCACGACCGTGGGTTTGCCAAGATAGCCGTTGTTTGTAGGATAGGGCGGTTTATTTCTGGGTTCACCCCGTTTGCCTTCCATGGATTCGATCAGTGAGGTTTCCTCACCGCAGACATAAGCTCCGCTGCCCATGAAAAGTTTAACACGGAAATCCAGATCGAACTCATCCATCCATTTATGGAAGGTTTCCATCATTTTTTCCAGCTTGGGGATCAAAAAGCGGTATTCGTGCCGCAAGTAAATAAACCCTTCGCGGGCGCCTATGACATAGGCGCATAGAGCCATACCGCCAAGGACTTTCAGGGCAACACGGTCAAGGATCTCACGATCTTTAAAAGTACCGGGTTCGCCCTCATCGGCATTACAAATAACATATTTACGATTGCTGTTCTCTTCAGCTGCCATTTTCCATTTCAGTCCCGTCGGGAAACCGGCTCCCCCGCGTCCCTTTAATCCCGAATCGATCAGCATCTGAATGATCTCTTCTTTGGACTTGCTAAAGGCGGCGGCAAGAATATCCCTGCAACTGCAGTCCTGGGAAAAGATCAGGTCAACTCTCTTTAATTTTTGTTTAGCCATTCCTATTAACCTTTTTTATTTGTTATTTTTTATAATATTCATCGACTATCTGAATAACTTTTTCCGGTGTAAGGTCCGTATAAGGCTGATCATTGATCAGGATCGCGGGACCTTTATGGCACCAGCCGATGCAGTTGGTCTGTAAAAGGGTGAATTTACCGTCACTGGTGGTCTCACCTACTTTGATCTTGAGAGCATCTTCCAGGGCAAGCATAATATCATTGGAACCTCTCATGTAGCAACTGATGGTTTTGCAAACCCAGATAATGTTCTGGCCGCGTACCTTCAGATCAAGAAAATGATAAAAAGATGCAACGCCGTACACATGAGCGGATGACAGGCCCATCTCTGCGGCGATCTCGGAAATATCACTGCGTGATAAATAGTTCTTTACCTGCTTCACTTCCTGCAAAACGGGGAGCAGATTCTTACGCTCTTTGCCGTACTTCTCAACGGCCGTAATTACAGCGCTTTCTCTTTTTCGCATACGCGCCTCGCTTCCTTTCTTTGTTTTTCAGATCAATACAATAATTAAAAATTAACAAGACGGAAGATACAATCAGTAGGCTTATTTTTCAAACAAATTTTACAAAATTATCTTCATTCCATTCTCCCCCGTCCACGGAAGACAATAAGAAACAAAATGGAACATTTTTTGCCGTCATAAACCGGCGGTATCTGTCCGATATTATGAAATAAAAATGCTTTAACATGATCTTTCGGGTGATTAAGATTTTGAAATCACGTACAAATTAATTATTATTGTGTCTTATGAACAGCAACACATCATATACGCTTTTGGAAAGCATTGCAACACCGGCTGATCTGAAGCATCTGAGTCTTTCCGAACTCACCCGCCTGGCCGATGAATTGCGGAGTTATATCATTGAAGTGGTCTCCGAGACCGGCGGCCATCTTGCACCCTCATTGGGGACCGTTGAACTGACCGTTGCATTGCTTCATGTTTTCGATCTGCCGGATGATAAGATCATCTGGGATGTGGGACATCAGGCGTACCCTTTTAAGGTCCTGACCGGCCGCCGTGAGGAACTGAAAAGTATCCGGCATTACGGTGGAATAAGCGGTTTCCCTAAACGCAGTGAAAGCAAATATGATGTTGCAGGAGCAGGCCACGCTTCCACATCCATTTCGTCCGCTTTGGGTATCGCCGTGGCCGAGGATCTGCTGAATATTCACAATCATATCATTGCCGTGATCGGCGATGGCGCTCTCACCGGCGGACTTGCCTGGGAGGGCATGAACAATGCCGGCAATCTGCGCAAACAGCTGCTGGTGATCCTGAACGACAATGAAATGTCCATCTCCCGGAATGTGGGAAGCATACCGAAATATCTGAACCGCATTGTTACCACCCCGTTCTACAATAAGATCAAAGATGATCTCTGGGACCTGACCGAGAACAAAAAATTCCTGCGCCGCGTTCTAAGGGGTTTTAAAGAGGCCATTAAGACCCTGCTTGCAAAGAATGTGATGTTTGACGAACTGGGATTGCGTTATATGGGCCCTGTCAACGGACATTATATGCCGGACCTTGTTCGGGCATTGAAGCGAATAAAAAAATTGAACCAACCTATTCTTTTGCATGTGATTACACGCAAGGGGAAAGGACTGCGAGAGGCGGAGGACAATCCAACCAAATATCACGGTATCAAAGGGAACGGCTGCACGGCCAAAACTCCCTGCGAATCGATCTCCTATACAGATGTATTCGGGAAATGTATCATTGAGCTTGCCGAACAGCATCCGGATATCATTGCCATTACGGCAGCTATGGCAGATGGCACGGGGTTGATCGAATATGCCAAAACGTTCCCCGAACGCTTCTTTGATGTCGGTATCGCCGAAGCACATGCGGTGACCTTTGCTTCCGGACTTGCGATCGGCGGGATGCGGCCGGTAGTGGCGATCTATTCGACCTTTATGCAACGGGCACTTGACAGTGTGATCCATGATGTCGTTCTGCAGAAATTACCCGTGATCTTCTGTCTCGATCGTGCCGGACTGGTCGGTGAGGACGGTCCCACACACCATGGCGTTTATGATCTGAGCTTTCTGAGCATGCTCCCAAATGCGCTGGTTTGTGCTCCCAAAGACGGCAACGAACTCAGAAATCTTATGCATATGGCTTACAATATCAAAGATATGGCCGTTTTCATTCGTTACCCGCGTTCAAATACGCGTTTATTCAATTTATCGGAAGCACCCGATATTCCCCGGCCCGGATCCTGGGAGATCCTGCGGCAAGGCAAACAGATCGCTCTTCTTGCATATGGCTCTATGGTGGAGATAGCCGAAGAAGTCTGCAGACAATTAAAATCCAAAGATCTCAGTCCTACATTGGTCAACGCGCGTTTTCTGAAACCTTACGACAAAGAACTATTGGATAAATTGATAGAAGAACACGGACTGTTGATCACACTGGAAGAGGCCGCCCCCCGCGGCGGGCTTCGCGATACCGTTCTGCAGCATTTCCAGGACCGGACGGATGTGCCGCGTATTCACTCTTTTTCATTACCGGATGATTTCGTCACACACGGCTCGCGGGATGAACTCCTGCGGGATGTACATCTGAATGTCACTGATATTATCGATAATATCGTGAGTATATTATAAATTTTCAGGTATTGCTCAATTTTGTATGAATTCTAATCTTGTATCTTACCAATAAAAAACATAAGGTTTTATATGGAATCCGAGTCAATGAATAAGGGAAAAACGATCCGCAGTATCCGGCAGGAATTGTTGAAGAACAGTGATGAAGAAGTATTGAACGGCAGCAAACGCTTTTTCAAAGAAACGATAAAACCGCTTGGAGTGAAATCGGCGATCGTCACCCGTATCGGAAAAGATATTTTCAAAACGGTAAGTGACAAAAGCAAATATCAGATCTTTGAACTCTGCGAGGAACTCTGGAAGTCCGGTTATCTTGAAGAATCTTTCATTGCCTGTCATTGGTCCTATTATGTTCATAAACAGTATGAACCGGAAGACCTGCATATTTTCGAAAAATGGATCGATGAATATGTCGATAACTGGGCATCCTGTGATACATTATGCAATCATACGGTCGGCATGCTCCTGGAGATGTATCCGGAAACGGTATCCGCACTTGAAGAATGGACACGTTCATCCAGTCGCTGGAAACGCCGGGCGGCGGCGGTATCGCTCATCATTCCCGCACGGAAAGGTTTGTTTCTCCAGCAAATATTGAATATCAGCGATCTTCTTTTCAGGGACAGTGACGACCTTGTTCAGAAGGGCTACGGCTGGATGCTGAAAGCCTCAAGTGAAGCACATCAAAAGGAAATCTTTCATTATGTCATGGAACACAGGGAAAACATGCCCCGGACCGCCCTGCGCTATGCGATCGAAAAGATGCCTCCGGAACTGAAAAAAGCAGCCATGACAAAGTAATGATGCAAGGAGAAATGATGTCGAAAAGTAAGCTTATAACTCAGATAATTCTTTGTATGATCTCACTGTTCTTAATGAGCTGCAAAAGCAGCGAACACGATAAAGTCCGGAACATGCAGATCAACACCGTGGATCTGTCCCGTGTTAAGGACGGAAATTACCGGGGTGATTACAGCTACGGGAATTTCACCTATGTGGTCGAAGTCGTGGTCAGGAGCAACCGGATCGAAGCGATCGACATTCTGGAAAACCGCGACAGCAAATACACAAAAATGGCGGAAGCCGTTGCGGATAAGGTCATAGACCGGCAACAGAACAATGTGGATGTCATCTCCGGTGCCACCACCACCAGCAAAGCTTTGCTGAAAGCGATCGAGAATGCCTTGAACAAAGGGATACGCTGATCCTTTTGTGAGGGAATTTTTCCTCAAAACGTTTGTCTGTTTATAATATTGCTTGATTATTTTTTAATATTTGCTGTCAATAAATGTGTTGACTTTAATAACATCATCAAGTAAACTCATATAACATCTAAATAGAAATATCTGTTTTCTTCTGTTTTAATGAATTTAAGATTAAAAAATAAGGAGTTAACAATGGAAAAACGATCTGTTGTCAAACTGACTCTTCTGCTTACGATCGTGCTCATCGCCGGATGTGCAACAAGTCCGAAGGAGATCGTAAAGGTACAAAAAGAGGGTGATTATCTTGATGAAGGGGTTTATCTTGCCGCGCTGCGATTTGCCAGTTTCGAAGATCGGGTTACAACGGCCAAGGTCTACCCTGTTACGATCCTGACAGAAGCAAGTTCACAAACAAAGGGTCAGGCAGAAGTCAAACCTGTTATTCCCATCGCTGCTGCAAGCGAAGATCCCGACGGGCAATGGAAATGGACGCAATTTATCTTCACATCCCGCCCTGCCCTTCTCGACGAACTTGAGACCGGCATGTGGATACTTTGTGTTGATCTTGAGCGACCAATGGATACCGTTGAACTGAAAAATGCCATATGGGCTTACCGGCAGATCATTTCACTGGACGAGTTGTACAAAGACCTGGTCGAGGTAAGATGGTATGACACGTATTACTGGCAGGACAGAACCTGGAAAGTAAACGTTAAGAATATCCGCATTCCGGAGAACCATTTCCCCGAAGATGCAAGCTTCTGATCAGCGATAAACTGCTATAAGGTTGTCCAAGTCAGCTGAAATAATTTTTAATTTTTCAGCGTTCACGGTTGCAAATGAAAGAAAATATGTTTCGTTATACTTTAGTGATCATCTTTCTTCTGAATCTGTTATCCTGCGTGGCCCCGGAAGCGGATTACTATGAAAGCGGTATCTATCACGATCCGGATTTTATACGGGAATTGAAGGATCGTGCAGTAGATAGGGTTATGGTCGACGGCACATATTATATCCTTGAGGCTTATTTATGGCGTGATTTTATGCCTGTGTGCCCCCCGGACGGGCAACCCCTTATCGCAGTGAACTACCTCCTCAATCTGGATTCCGTTGCGGTTCCCGAACGATTTGATCTTATTCGGCAATATGTGATTATGGAAGATTCCGTATGGATTGCGGAATACAGCGGTACGGCATATTCTCCCGCAGTTTATAAGACCGCAAGGAAGTCAACGAACGGACCCAAATGGGGACCCCTTATCACAGTGGATGTGATAGCACGGATGAGAGATTCGGAAACACAAACAGACCATCTATTAAAGTGCGACAGCGTGTTGATCGTTCGAACAGATTAAATTTCAAACACATAGCAAAGGATTGTTATTATTATTTTTACTCTTAAACCCTTAAACGCTTATGCTCTTAAACTAAATATTCATGAGGTAGTATGAAAGTCGGTATCAGTTCCTGTCTGCTCGGAAATGAGGTACGCTATGACGGTCAGCACAAGCTGGACCGCTTTTTACGCGATGAACTCGGAAAATATGTCGAATGGTATCCACTCTGTCCGGAAGTGGAATGCGGATTACCCATTCCCCGCGAATCTATGCGTCTGGTGGGTGATGACCCCGACAATCCGCGCCTTCTGACCGTTCGCACAAAACGCGACATCACGCCGCAAATGGAAAAGTACACCATCAAACGCCTCGATATGCTTGCGGGTGAAAACCTGCGCGGCTTTGTATTCAAGTCTAAATCCCCCACATCCGGCATGCGCGGTGTAAAAATATACACCGAGCAGGGTCTTCCCTCCCGCAGCGGCTCCGGTATTTTTGCGCGCGAATTCATGCAACGTTTCCCCAATATTCCGGTAGAGGATGAAGGTCGTCTGCACGATGCGGGTATCCGTGAAAATTTCATCGAAACGCTGTTTGTCTATGACCGTTGGCGGACCTATGTGGAAACGGACGCCTCCCCTGCCGGACTGATCGCCTTTCACAGCACGCATAAATACCTGCTGATGGCGCACGCTCCGGCCGGACTGCGCGAAGCCGGAAAGATCGTCGCCGCCGCACGTAAACCCACCCTTTCTGAAAACTTACAAGCATATGTATCCGTACTGGTAAAAACCATGCGCCTGCATGCAACGGTTAAAAAGAACGTGAACGTGCTTCATCATATCATGGGGTATTTCAAACAGCAGCTTACTGCCGATGAAAAGCAGGAATTATTGGATGTGATCGACCGTTATGCAAGATCCTATGTGCCGCTGATCGTACCGGTGGTCTTATTAAATCATTATGTGCGAAAATATAACGAACCTTATCTGAAAACCCAATGGTATCTTCATCCGCATCCGGACGAACTTAAGCTGCGGAATCACGCATGAGGAAGAGGTTTAAAGGTTTAGGGGTTTAGGGGTTTAGGGGTTTAGGGGTTTAGGGGTTTAAGAGTTTAAAGGTTTAAGGGTTTAGGGGTTTAGGGGTTTAAGAGTTTAAAGGTTTAAGGGTTTAAGGGTTTAAGGGCTTAAAGGATTAGGGGTAAAATCAGAACATAATGACGCGTTTTTTCAACTCTAAGCTCTAAACTCTAAACTATTCATTATTCTTTTCGCTGGCGGTCAAAAGCGGGTTCGTGCTGTTCAAGCGCATCCGCAATGCGCTCCCATACCTCTTCGGAGAATGCACGTCGTTCAACAATATCATTATCATCATAATGCGGAATGACAGGTTCGAGGATGTGCATTTCCAAATGTACCGAGCGCAGAGTGAAAAAGTGCAGAAAGTGTTTAAAAAAAGATATTTCTCCACCATGATCGTCACGTGTCCATGCTACTTCCGGACGGCGTTCGGGTGTGATGGGTTTTCCGTTAAGCTTTTTGATAACGAAGGCTGCGGGTACCAGCGGACATTTGAGACGGTTGGCAACCACGAAAAGCGCGGAGGAGAACGGGCGCAGCCAGGTACCGTCATTCGTGGTCTTTTCGGGTGAGAACCAGAAGTTAATACGGTTTTTCATTGCTTCGGCAACCGCCTGGATATATTGTTCAGAAAGTCCTCCGGTCATACGATCGACAAAGACCGTTCCAACCGATTTTAACATCGTTCCCACAACCGGCCATTTTTCTACCTCATCCTTAGATACAAATGCCATGGGACGTATTTTGAACAAAGAGAAGAGTTCCACATAACCAATATGGTTCGTCGCCATTAAAAATGCCTGTTTTTTGGGAATATGTTCTTTACCGTAGATATGCATACGAACCCCCATCAGTTTTCGCAGCGGAAAGGCCAGCACGGGCGTCATATTGTGTAGCAAACGGATTGAGAACTTTTTTCCGAAAGGTCGCGTTAAAACATACAATAAAAGTAAAAATATAATCAGAACGATCACGTATATAAGCAAAAAGAACAGTCTGATCCCAGCCATCAGATATTTCATGAAACCTCCGGGTCTGTTACATAACCAATAAAAAGTATCGTACCGCTTTGTTTATCCCGGATCAGGAACAGAAAGGGGTGGTCCGTACGGAACTCAAGGGGTGCACGCGGTGCCGGCGGCATCGCCGTCAAACGCATGACCACAGCGGTTGCTGCTGCCGCTTCGGTCTTGAACTCATCCACTTCGATGAACGCCTTATGGATCACATTCGAGATCATCAGGTCACGATTACCGGTCATCCCGCTGAAATCAGCCTGTTGACCGAATGCCTGCCGCATGCCCATCATCTTCAGATAGGTATTCAGTTCATAATCTGTTTCAAGGCGGAACTTGGGGAAATACAGTATGACATCCTCATATGTTTTATTTTTATCATGGCGCTCGATCAGATCCTTTCCGAGAGTGTTGATCAGATCCGGCAATCCGTCCTTCTCTCGCGGCAGAATGACCAGCATTTGCTGGGTATCCCCTTTATAATCGATCTCAAGTATCTGATATGCGTCCGTTCCGGAATAGTGGAAATGATGCCGTTTGTACATCATGTCCGTTTTGAATGCTTCTCCCATAAGCGGATAAAAGTCATCCTTCTGCGTCATCTCGGGATTGAAAGCTTCTTGCCATTCGGCATTGAAATACACGGCATTTGTCAGAATAAGCCGGGTCAGGGCATCGATCACACCGGGGGGGATCAGGTCGCGGATACGGTCATTCGTTGCATCACTGACCCATTGATTAATAATATTCCTGGATACATCCGGAGCAGAAACAAAATCCATTTCCTCCGACTTGCTTTTATAATGATCTTGGACGATCTTCATATAATCCTTGCGTAAACGATAATCTTCCTGAACCCATACGGCATTTGAAATATGCATGGTAAATTCGCTGTTGACCGAGCTTTGGAGCCGTTCTGTCAACTTCCCGTATTTTTCATGAAATTCCGGGTGCTGCGGTCCAAGATAAAGCGTCTTCTGCATTTCTTTCGCTGTGGTCCCTGCCGCACCGGCATAGGTCATTGCCAAAGCGGATGAAATACTCAGCGGAGAGTAAAAGGTGTTCTTCATATCTCCCCGGGACAGGACCTTGAGCATATCAAAAGCAAAGCGGTTGATACCGTTCCCAATATCGGCATCGGAAGACATATTGTGTTCCTTTTGTGTGATCTTTGTACCGCTGCAAGCGGTAATGAAAAGCATTATTATTAACATGAACGCTGAGATGATCTTCTTCATCCGGTCTCCTCTAGACTATGGTATCTTTCAAATATTTATCGTCCTTTTCCGGAAAATCCGTCATAAAGTGCAAGCCTCTGCTTTCATTCCGCCGTAATGCGGAACGGGCGATCAAATATGCAACTTCCGAAAGATTACGAAGTTCCAAAAGGTCTTTACCGACCCGGGTCCGTTTGTAATAATCTTCGATCTCTTCAAACAGGGTCTTCAGTCTGCGCAGCGCGCGGTTCAGTTTGACAGTCGAACGCACGATACCGACATAATCCCACATGATGGTCTGAACTTCCGTACGGTTATTCCGTATCAGCCCCCATTCCTGTTCATTGGTAACGGCGGTGTCATCCCATTCCGGGATCATGACATTCGTATAAATATTCCGTTTCTTTTCTATGACCCGCTTTGCGGCGCGATGTGCGAACACCAATGCTTCCAAGAGACTGTTACTGGCCAAACGGTTCGCACCGTGCACGCCCGTATAGGCTGTCTCACCCACGGCAAAAAGATTATGCATGGAAGTCTGTCCGTTCATATTGGTCATCACTCCCCCGCAAATGTAGTGAGCAGCCGGTGTTACCGGGATAAACTCACGCGTGATATCTATCCGTAGTTTTTCCCTGCAGTGGGAAGCAATATTGGGAAAATGCGACAGAATATTCTCTGCCGGCAGGTGTGTCATATCCAAAAAGGCATGGGGCTCGCCGCGCATTTTGCATTCCGCATCGATCGCACGGGCAACAATATCACGCGGAGCCAGTTCCTGGCGCGTGTCATATTTTTCCATAAAACGTTCACCGGCCCCGTTACGCAATATGGCACCGAAACCACGGCAGGCTTCCGAGATCAGAAAAGGTTCCGCACCGGGATCGTAGAGCGCCGTAGGATGGAACTGGACAAATTCCATGTTCGCGATCCGAACCCCTGCGCGGGATGCCATTGCGATCCCGTCCCCCGTTGCGATAGCGGGATTTGTTGTGTGCAGATAGACCCGTGAAGCACCCCCGGTCGCCAGAAGGGTGTAGTCCGCGCTGAACACACGTACCTGACCGCTTTCCTCGTTAAGAACATATGCGCCAAAACAGATATTGAAGGCCGATTGCAGATTGTTCAATACATGATGATCTGTGATCAGTTCCACCGCCATGTGATGATCGTAAATTTGTATATTCGGGTTTTCCCGCACACGTTCAAGCAATTTTTCCTGGATATCCCTCCCGGTCTCATCAGCCACGTGCAGAATGCGGTATTTGCTGTGACCTCCTTCGCGGGCAAGATCATAGGAACCATTCGGCATCTTATCAAATATGATACCGTAATCCGTCAGTTCCTGAATACGGCGGGGTGCTTCTTTCACCATGACCCGGACAGCATCTTCGTGACACAGTCCGGCACCGGCGATGTGGGTATCCCGTACATGGAATTCCATATCATCTTCTTCGGATGTCACTGCCGCGACGCCCCCTTGCGCAAGAACCGTATTGGTGTCATCCGGAATGGATTTTGTGATGATATTCACCCGCCCGTATTCCGCAACTTTCAATGCGAAACTCAGACCGGCGATACCGCTGCCGATCACGAGATAATCCGATTTGATCTTATTCATGTTTCCTGTTCCGTTTCCCGTGCTTTACGTCTGTAATGTAAAAAGAATCAGCAATGATTAAAAGAAGAGTTTCACCCGATGTCCTGTCCTCTGTTCATGTTTTTTTTGCATTAATGTGCGTCGAACCAGGTCGTACCCGTGCCGATGTCGACCTTTAACGGTACCTTAAGTTCCGCGGCGTTCTCCATCTCGGTTTTTACCAGTTCATGAAGGACCTGTATTTCATCGGGGGCAACTTCAAATACCAGTTCATCATGTATCTGAAGGATCATTTTTGAACGAAGGTCCAATTTCTTCATCTTATCATGTATATGGATCATTGCGATCTTAATGATATCTGCGGCACTGCCCTGTAACGGCATATTGATCGCTGCACGTTTTGCAGCTTCCTGCAGATTGCGGTTCTCACTGTTGATGTCGGTGATCGGACGGATCCTCCCGTACAATGTTGATACAAAACCGCTTTCTTTACATTCAGCGATCGTACGTTCAATATATTCCTTTACCCCCGTATATCGTTCAAAATACGCTTTTATGATCGCTCCGGCATCACCGTAGCCAATATGTAATTCCTGGGAAATACGATGGGATCCGGCACCGTACATGATACCGAAATTGATCACTTTTGCGGTACGCCGCATATCGTGTGTGACTTCCGTTTCTTTCACGTTGAAAACGGTTGCGGCCGTATGGGTGTGGATATCGGCATCGCGATGGAAAGCGGCGATCAGATTGCTGTCACCCGAAAGATGCGCCATGATACGCAGTTCAACCTGACTGTAATCGGCGGACAAGATCTGCCAGCCTTCTTCCTGAGCACGGAATGCTTTACGGATCTCGCGTCCTTCCTCGGTCCGTATGGGAATATTTTGAAAATTGGGGTTCGAGGAGGACAAACGTCCGGTCGCAGCCACCGTTTGGTTAAAGGAACCGTGAATACGCTTTGTTTCTGGATTGACCAACTCCGGCAGGGCATCCACATAGGTGGAACGCAGTTTGGTCAGCATCCTGAATTCAAGTATCTTTTCCGGTAAAGGATGTTCATGTTTTAGTTTTTCAAGAACACTTACGTCCGTGGAGTAACCTGTTTTCGTTTTTCTGGCGGACGGAAGCTGAAGTTTCTCAAAAAGGATGTGACCGAGCTGTTTCGGACTATTGATATTGAAGATACCGCCGGCAAGATCATAGATCGTTTCCATCGCAGCGGTCATGCTTTTACCCAGTTCCCGGCTCATACCGCGGAGGAAATCCGTATCCACGAAGATACCCTCATGTTCCATATCTGCCAATACGGGGATCAGGGGAAGTTCGATGTCGTGAAATACCTTTTCGAGAGAGACCTCCCGGAGCTTTTCCCTGAAAATACGATGCAGCTGGAATGCCATATCGGCATCTTCGGCCGCGTAGAAAGTAACTTTTTCAATCGGTACTTCGGACATACTTATTTGCTTGCTTTTTTTCTCGCCGATAAGTTCGCTGATCGGCATCATACGGTAGTGCAGATAACGTTCGGCCAGGAGGTCCAGTTTATAGGAATTCATATCCGGATTCAACAGATATGCTGCCAGCATGGTATCGAAGAGTTCACCCTGCAGGATCAGACCATGGCGACGCAACACGAGCATGTCGAATTTGATATGCTGACCGACCTTTAAAATGCGAGGATCACAAAGGAGTTCTTTCAGAATTTCAAGGCGTTTTTCCGTGTAAGGAATATAATAGGCTTCCCAGGCTTTGCAGCAGAGCGAAATACCGACCAACGATGCACGCAGCGGATCAAGCCCATCCGTTTCGGTATCTACCGAGAGTACGTTTTCTTTTTTTAGCTTTGTAACAAGTTCACGGATCGTTTTATCATCATCGCAGAGGATATATCGCTGTTTTTCTTCCGCTTCGCTCATTTTCGGACTTTCATTTTCAAGTCCGAGGTCGCGGATGAATTTGAATAATTCCAGTTCCTGCAGTTTAGCAAGCAGAACATCCCGCTGATAATCCGCATTAACACGCATATCCTCCCATCGGACCTTCAGGGGTACACCGGTGTCGATGGTCACCAGTTCGCGGCTCAAACGTGCCATATCGGCTTCCTGCTTCAGTTTTTCCTGCATGCGCGGATTGGAGATCCTGTCGGTGCGGGATAATAGTTCTTCCAGCGATCCGTATTCCTTTAAAAGTTTAACCGCCGTTTTTTCGCCGATACCGCTGACCCCGGGAATATTGTCCGAACTGTCTCCCATCAGTCCCAGCAGATCGGTGATGTGTTCCGGAGCGACGCCCCATTTTTCTTCGACCTCCGCATGACCGTAGACGGTCAGAGGACGTTTCCCTGTTGCGGGCGCATACAGGAATATGTGCGGACCCACCAGCTGCATAAAATCCTTGTCTCCGGATACCATAAAGGTCTCCATTCCTACTTTTTCCGCCCGTTTTGCCAGTGTTCCGATCACATCGTCCGCTTCGTAACCCGGGATCTCGATCATGGGAATACACATTGCCTGCAGGATATCTTTGATCCATTGGATCTGCGGTCGCATTTCAAAGGGCATTTTCTCACGCGTCGCTTTGTATTCGGGATATTTCGCATGACGGAAGGTCTTTTCACGGGAATCGAATGCAACGGCAAGATAATCCGGGGATTCGTCCTTTATGATCTTGAATAAGGCGTTGAGAAATCCGTAGGTCGCACTGATATGCCGTCCGTCACTGGTCACAAGCGGTTCGCGTATAAGCGCAAAATGTGCCCGGTAGGCGATCGCCATTCCATCGATAATAAATAATTTATTTTTTGATATTGTCATTATTCTATCATAACCCTTTTGAATTTCGCATTTATTTTTTATTTTTTCAAGGAATGAATCATATTTATTGTTTTAAAACCCGGGAATATTCATGAAAAAATCGCTACTGCTGTTTCTCTCCCTCATTGTTCTTCTGAGCATTTCAGCCTGTTCGGAAAAAAAGATATCCGATCCGCCTCAATTGACGGAAAGATGGCAGACCGTCTACGATACCGAAGCAGAGGGTATTTCCGAAAACTGGTATATCAACTTTCCCGTATCGAATTTTTTCGGCAGCACCTGGGATGACTGGCGGCTTAAAAATGCGCGGTACCGTTGGCACCGGCAGAGCTTCCGGGTGGCGGAACTTGATTCAACTGCGTTTTACCTGCTTGAATGCCATACGGTGGCAGGTCCCTCCCTTCTCTGGCTGAACGGCGAATTTCTTGATCAAGTCGAATTCACGGATCATTATGTGATGGATATCACATCTCTGCTGAAAGCGAATACTATCAACGAATTGGTGATCCGTAATGAATATAAAACGGATTCCTTCGGTATTCATAAGATCAGCATCGAAAAATCACCGGAAGCGGTTCAGCAGGTGAAAAAGACCCGGGATTACACATCCATGCCGCTCTACCACAGACCCCCTGCGTATATCGATGATCTGATCATTTATAAGGTCTTTATGCGCAACCTTTCTCCCAGTGCCACCTTTACCGGTTTGCAGAACAGTATTTCCCGCCTGAATCAGCTTGGGATGAATATGGTCTGGCTTATGCCCGTACATCCGATCGGAGAAAAGAACCGGAGCGGAACACTTGGTTCTCCCTACGCGGTCCGCGATCATTTTACAACGAATGAAAACTACGGCAGTCTTCCGCAGTTCAACAGCATGCGCTCTATGCTCCACCGGAATAACATGAAACTTATCCTTGACGCTCCCGCAGGTCAGACAGCCGCCGATCATACATGGGTCACGGATTATCCGGCTTATTACCGTCGTAATGAACGCGGGGAATTCCTTGCTCCCGGCGGCGGCAAGGGTAAGGACATCTTTGCGCTGGACTACGAAAATGCCAATCTGCGTCAGCGCATGTTCACTTATTTTGATTTCTGGACCCGTCAGGGTGCAGATGGGTTCTTCTGTCACGGAAGCGCGGACATCCCGGGTGAGTTCTGGCAGGACCTGCGTGATCGTTATAATCAGGAAGGAAATAATCCTCTGCTGCTTGCCGGAAGTAACGAAGCTGACCACATGCTGTACGGTATGAACGCGGTTCCGGGCTGGGATCTCTACCATGCTTTCAGAGCCATTGCCAAAGGGGAAGCGGATGCCACTGCCATTGGAACAGTTCTGGCAAAAGAAAAGCAGGAATATCCGGATGGCACCCGGGTCTTCCATTTTACGGAAAATCACGATACGCCCCGTGCAGTGCGTGATCTGGGTGTGGATGAACATCATCTCGCATTGTTCATCATCTTTACGGCACCCGGCATTCCGGTGATCTTTAACGGCGAGGAACTGATCGATCCGCCTCTCATGGATCTGAATAATAAAACAGATGTAAACTGGTACCGTATACACTGGCCGACCTACAATCTGATCTCTCAACTGGCGCGTTTCAGGAAAAGTTCACCCATTCTCACGCGCGGCGATCTGCGGCAGATCGCGGACACCAAGGCAGTGGGCGGGTTTTCACGTCGCTTCAGGAATGAGACCTGGTATATTTTATTCAATTACAGCGATACGGAACAGATCTATCAATGTGATGTAAGGACCACCGTTTTCTCGGACGGCAGTTCGGAGGTCATCCGGAACGGACGTGTACGACTCAAACCGAAAGGGTATTGTATCGTCAAATGATCGTCATTCCCGTGCCGTCCCTACATCCTTAAAAATAACCTGGAATAAAAAAACCCCGGCATGTCTGTCCGGGGTATCGTTTTCATGTGCAGATGACTTACTTTAATGCATTCACATGTTTTGCCAGACGTGATTTCTTGTTCGCGGCGGCATTCTTATGAATAATACCCTTTTTTGCGACCTTATCTATCACGGAAACGGCTTCCGGAAATAATTTCAGGGCTTCTTCTTTGCTGGGAGCTTCCTCGACGCGCCGCATCCATGTCTTCATCATGGATTTATAATGCCGGTTCCGCAGATTTCTTGATTTCGCCTGGCGAATACGTTTCTTGGTTGATAATGGATATGCCATGTATTCCTCTTTGTTCTCATGTTAAAAAGCTGACAAAAATACACGTTAAATTTTCGAATGTCAATGATTTAATTGAAAATATGATCACGAACAGTGTTCGTTCTTACTCTCCAAAAACTTTTCGCATTGTTTCTGGCATGGGTGTTGATTTCCCATCCTTATCGACAAAGACCATAACGGTTTCAGCCGTAGCTGCAAGTGTAGCATCGTCTTTCATGATCTCATAGCTAAGGGTCAGCGAGGTATTGCCGAGCTTCTGTACAACTGCCTGAATGCTGAGTGTTTCACCGAAAATAACGGGCGTTTTATATTCAATGGTAAGCTTTGCGATCACCGGATATTTTTCCCAGCGATGAAAATCATCGAAATGCAATCCTGCCTGCTGCAGATAATCACCTCTGGCTGTTTCAAGGTAATGTGCAAAGGTACCGTTATTGACATGCCCAAAGGAATCCAGTTCGTAACTTCTGACCTTCAGTGTGCTTTTCCATATTTTCATGTGGCAGATACTCCCTTTGTCTTATGATAAAGAATAAGAAAACCGAAAACGGCCACAAATCCGAAAGAGGACATACTTAACCAGAAAAGGTGCATATTGGGAATCAGATCCATCATGATACCCCCGATCGCGGGACCCAGTGACCAGCCAAGCGTACTGATGGAACTGTAGATGCCCTGATAACGGCCGAACTGTCCCGGTCGCGCCATATTGGAGGCAATGGTATTTCCGCTGGGACCGGCAAACATTTCCCCGAAGGTAATGAAGATCATCATGACCATCATCATGGCAAAACCGGGTACCCAACCCATAACTGCGTAGCTGAGGGCAAAGAGTAATGATCCGATGATCATAAGCAGAAAATGATTTCTGTTGCGGGTCCAGTGGGTAATAAGTACCTGAAATACAATGACAAGGATCGCATTGAAAGTATAAACCCATCCGATCTGTGTGGAAGTCATCCCGATATCGCGTTTCATAAACACCGAGAGTGTTGAGACGAACTGTCCCCAGGTAAGGAACAACAGAAGAGCGATCACGCAGAAGAAGAGAAATACCCGGTCCCGTCGGAACGCCTTGACCATGGTTTTGAAGTTCATACCGTTGTTCTTTGCAGTTTTTTCGCGCTTGAGCGGGATCACGGTCTCTTTAATACTGAATACGGTATAAATGCCTGAAATCAGAAAAATGACCGCCGTAAAGAAGAACAGGGATTCGTAGGAGATATCAAAGAGAAATCCTCCGATCGCAGGACCTATACCCCAGCCGACATTACCTGCCATGCGCATCAGTGCATATCCGCCGGCACGTTTTTGCGGCAGCAGTATATCCGCGATCATGGCCGAAGCGATCGGTTGGAAGAAGGAAGAGACCAGATACTGACTTAGGAGGATCGCGGCAATGACCCAAATGCTCATTTCATAGCGGATCGCTATACCGGAAAATAGGAAGATCAGACTGCGACTGAACTGACTCCAGATCATCAGTCCACGACGGCCGATAACATCCGAAACCGAACCGCCAATGCTCTGGGACAGGGTCCGCAGTACGGCGGCAGCAAGAAAAAATAAAGAGATATAACGCATGGCCAGACCGCGTTCGGTATGAAAATAGACGGTCATAAAAGGAACAATGGCACCAAAACCGAGGGAATTGATCATCCAGCCCAGCATAATGGGTGCCATGCGTTTATCGATCTTTTTCAGTTCCTGTAGTTTCATTTTCCGGTTTCTATGAGACGGGTCAGAACCTCCGGCGACAGTTCATCGTATCTGTCGATGATCAAATCAGCCTCAAACAAAATTTCCCGGCTGAAGGTCGTTGTGACTGCAACCACCCTGGCCCCCGCAGCTTTGCCTGCGCGGATCCCGTTAAGAGAATCCTCGATGACCACACAGCATGCAATGGGTATACCCAGCCGTTCCGCAGCTTGCAGATAGGGCTCGGGATGAGGCTTGGTGTTCTCTACCTCACTTGAAGTGATCATCATGGAAAAAATATTATCGACCGGAACGTTCTTAAAGGTCCATTCCATGATCTCACGTGAGGTGGAGGTGACCAGCGCATTACGGAATATTGCCCTGCAAGCGTAAAACAATTCAAGGAAACCGGGTATATAGCGCATATTCTCCTTGAACTCCCTCAACAGGTCGACCCGGTAATCTTTTTCGATCTTGTCAATATCGACATTTTTATCGAATTTATTACGTATATATTCAAAAACCGCCTTCATGTCCTTACCTTTGAAGAACAGCCAATCCTCCGACCCCACTTTAATGTCGTATTTATCAAACTGGATCTGCATGGCTTTCTCATACAGTGGCTCACTGTCCACTACCACTCCGTCATAATCCAGTAATAAACCGTATTTTTTGCACATATAAAAAAACTCCGTAAATAATACGGAGAATATAAAGAATTATGTCAAAAGGGTGAAGTTATTTATTCTTTTTGTCCTTCTTGTATAGAATGGACAAGGGAAGAACGATCACATAACCGATGACCAGAATAAGTGGACTGACCGTCAATGACCAAACATCATAGGTATCGCCAAGAGCCATGATCACGTAACCGATGATAATAATGGCCAAACCTGCAAGAAAGAGATAAGCATTCATTTTTGTTAAACCGAGTGTCTGAAAAAATTCGTTCGTTTTCATTTAGTCATCCTCATTTTGCTTATTTTACGTTTTTTATTCTTTGTATGCAAGTCTTACCTTTGTATGATCCGCTCGATCAGCAGATCGACTATGCCTTCCAACGGAAAAATATCGATCTTGTTCCCGTTCTCGAAAAGCATGACCTTACCATCCCCTGCTCCCGCGATCCCCAGATCGGCTTCCCGGGCCTCGCCGGGTCCGTTCACAACACAACCCATGACTGCTACATGCATTTCCTTTTGAATATGTTCCGTGCGAACCTCAAGGTCTTCTGCAATTGCGGCCACATCGTAGGAAGCACGGCCACAGGTGGGACAGCTGATCACGGTCACACCGCCACGGCGAAGTTTGAGGGCACCTAATATCTTTTTTGCAACGTATATCTCGCGCACGGGATCTCCGGAGAGTGAAACGCGTATCGTATCGCCAATACCTTCGGCCAGTAAAGTGCCAATGCCCACGGCGGAACGGATAGAGCCGCTTTGTTCGGTGCCGGACTCCGTCACACCCAGATGCAGCGGATAATCGAAACGCTGTGAGAAAAATCGGTTCGCAGCGATCATACCGGGCACATCCGATGCTTTGATCGAGACGATCAGATCATAAAATCCTTGTTCCTCGCACAAACGTATATGCCGTGCTGCGCTTTCGACCAATGCTTCCAGCACGGGATGTCCGTATTGTTGTAAAATATCCTTTTCCAGAGAACCGCCGTTGACCCCGATACGGATGGGGATTCCCGCGGCGGAACAGGCATTCAACACGGCTTTAATGCGATTTACCGAACCGATATTACCCGGATTGATACGGATCTTATCGGCACCGGCATCTATGGCCGCCAATGCCAGTTTGTAGTCGAAATGAATATCTGCGACCAGTGGAATATGTATTTGCTTTTTGATCGCTGAAAAGATCTTGACACTTGCGGAATCCGGTACGGCCATGCGTACGATCTCACAACCGGCGGTCTCAAGACGGCGGATCTGCTCTAAAGAAGAAGCAAGGTCACGCGTATTGATCATGCTCTGGATCGATACGGGTGCATCACCGCCGATAAAGAGATTTGCGACACGGATCTTTTTGGTTTTTCTTCGAACGACCATAGAATGAATATAAATAAATTATCGTAAAGTATAAACAGAAAAGAAGCGGAAATAACTACTCATATGCTCTTCATATAAAAATCTCCTTTTCCCCGCAGCACATAACCTTTGATCTCCAGATTCAGCAAGGCGTTCATGAGTTCCGGACGCGTGAGGCTGCTCTTTGCTATTAAAACGTCAATATGAACTCCTTCTTTATGAAGTAAGGTCAGAATATCCTGTTCTTCACGGCTCAGATCCTTTTGCAGGGACGATTCGATGATCCAATCCTTTTGCGCAGCAAGCCGTTCGTTGAGAAACGGATATTCATTCAACACATCTTCCGCATGTTCCACGATCTTTGCGCCAAGCCGTATCAGTCGATGACAGCCGGTATGCCTTCCCTTTAAACAGTCACCCGGAACAGCGAAAACATCTCTGTTCTGTTCGTTCGCAGCCAGAGCGGTAACCAGTGCACCACTTTTTGTTCCGGCCTGAGTAACGATCACGCCGCGACTGAGTCCGCTGATAATACGATTACGCCGTATGAAATTCCCGGGTGCGAGTTTCTGTCCGATCAATGTTTCGGAGCATACCGCACCTTGTTCACAGATCTGATGGAACATGCTTCGGTTCTCAGCGGGATAGATGCAATCCAGAGATGTTCCCAGCACCGCGATAGTCCGGGATCCCTCTTTCAGGGCACAATGATGCGCAATGGAATCAATACCTTTCGCCATGCCGCTAACGATCGTGATCTTGCGCTTCGCGATCCCGGAAGCGATCCGTTCACTCATGTGTTTCCCGTAATCGTCGGGGTAACGGGAACCTACGACCGCAAAAGCGACTTGGTCGTCCTTTTTGAAACTGCCGCGGTACATCAGGACAGGCGGAGCATCGTAGATCTGTTTCAATACCTCGGGATACTCCTTTTCATCTCCGGTCACGTAGCATGCATGGTGTTTCTCCATCCATTTTAACTGCATGTCCAACATATCCCTGTATTTTTTCCCGGCAATGCTCTCCGCCATCTCCTCGCTTATACCGGGAAACTGCAGAAGTGTTTTTTTGTTTTGTTGTAACACATTCCGGGCGGAGCCGAAGGTCTGAATCAGATTTTTATACACCTTTGGTCCGATCCCGCCGACGCACATGAGCGCCAATACGGATTCTTGCATTGTTTCGTCCCCCATTTGATCGAAGCACCTGTCGGAACGTGCTTGTTTTTCGTCCTATCGTCCCGGCTTTACGTCTGTTCTTCCTCAAGATTGTACGCGATCGCACGGACCAGCGCATCCAAATGAAAACGTGCAGCCGCGGAAATGTAGAGTATCCTCTCATCCAGAAAAAAATCCGGATGATAATTATCTTTATCTACGGTATCCATTTTATTGATGCAAACGATGCGCGGTTTATGCGCAAGTGCATCGTTGAATTTGATCAGTTCTTTAAGTAATAGATGAAAGCTTTTCGCGATATCCTCATCATTGACATCAATAATGAAGACCAGGATCTTTGTACGTTCAATATGGCGCAGGAACTGATCTCCCAATCCTTTCCCCATGTGAGCACCTTCGATCAGTCCGGGTATGTCCGCCATGACAAAGGACTGATAATCACCGTATTTTACGATGCCAAGGTTTGGGACCAATGTCGTAAAAGGATAGTCCGCGATCTTAGGTCGCGCTGCGCTGAGTGCGGACAGCAAGGTGCTTTTTCCCGCATTGGGGAAACCCACCAATCCCACGTCCGCCAGAAGTTTAAGTTCAAGTTCAATATGCAGCGATTCACCGGGTAACCCGGGTTTCGCGAAGCGGGGTGTCTGATTGGTCGATGTTGCAAAATGCTGATTGCCCCAGCCGCCGGTGCCGCCTTTGG